>ERZ773169.180-NODE-180-length-91445-cov-7.358453_pt1 | contig 91445 bp, 78 predicted proteins | sample MGYA00580536_ERZ773169 | MGnify/ENA primary metagenome ERZ773169 (study PRJEB29015, sample SAMEA2737814) | human gut metagenome | biome: human gut; feature: human-associated habitat; material: faeces | place: China | collected 2012 ... | reverse complement strand
GGGGTATCCCCTCCGGCTTCTCCGGAACCGGAGGGGTATCCAGGGGGGACAACGTCCCCCCTGGACAGCGGCGGCTCCGCCCGCCGCGCATAAGAAAAGAGCAGATGCATAGCATCTGCTCTCTGGAAATTCTATTTTAGCGGAACTTCTTCTTCTTAGCGCGTGCAGCCTCAGACTTCTTGCGGCGCTTGACGCTCGGGCTTTCATAATGCTCACGCTTACGGAGCTCGGAAAGCGTACCCGCCTTTGCACACGAACGCTTGAAACGACGCAGTGCGCTGTCAATAGATTCATTTTCCTTGATGCGGATCTCCGACACAGTTTTCCCTCCCTCCGCGCGTTCCTCTATGGAGGACGCTTTGCACAGCTTCATCTGCCACAGGCACATAAAACCGTAAGAATATTATATCTGTTTTTCCCGTCCGTGTCAACAAAAATCTTTCACGAACGAGCAGATTTTGCGTTTTTTATTTTACGACCAGGTTTACGATCTTGCCCGGGACAACGATCTGCTTGACGATCTGCTTGCCCTCGATGGCGTGCTGAACCTTTTCCTCGGCCAGTGCAGCGTCGATGGCCGCCTGCTTGTCGGCGTCGGCTGCGAGCTTGATAGTGCCCTTGAGCTTGCCGTTTACCTGTACCGCCATCTCGACCGTGCTCTCGACCGTCTTTGCCTCGTCGTATGCCGGCCACGGCGCGACGGAAAGCAGTCCGGTCTCGCCGAGCTGCTGCCACAGCTCCTCGGTGATGTGCGGAGCAAACGGATTGAGCAGCGCGAGGAAGGTCTTGTACTCGGCACGGTTTACGCCCTTGTCGTAGAACTCGTTGAGCATGGTCATGAGCGCTGCGATCGCGGTGTTCGCCTTGAGGTTGTCCGCGTCCTCGCCGACCTTCTTGATGGTGCGGTGCATGAGCGCCTCGTGCTCCTTGGAATACTCGTCGCCGTCCTGTACCTTTTCAGCCAGAGACCAGACACGCTCGAGGAAGCGGCGGCAGCCCTTGATGGACTTCGGGCTCCACGGAGCAGCCTTCTCGAAGTCGCCGATGAACATCTCATACAGACGCATGGTGTCTGCGCCGTAGGTGTCTACGATTTCGTCCGGGTTGACAACGTTGCCGCGGCTCTTGGACATCTTTTCGCCGTTCTCGCCGAGAATCATGCCGTGGCTGGTGCGCTTTGCATACGGCTCTCTGGTCGGCACAACGCCGATGTCATACAGGAACTTGTGCCAGAAGCGGCTGTACAGCAGATGCAGCGTGGTATGCTCCATGCCGCCGTTGTACCAGTCGACCGGCGACCAGTATTCGAGCGCTTCCTTGGATGCCAGTGCCTTGTCGTTGTGCGGGTCCATGTAGCGCAGGAAGTACCACGACGAGCCTGCCCACTGCGGCATGGTGTCGGTCTCGCGCTTTGCCGGGCCGCCGCAGCACGGACAGGTGGTGTTGACCCAGTCGGTCATGTGTGCAAGCGGGGATTCGCCGTTGTCGGTCGGCTCGTAGGTGTGCACGTTCGGCAGCTCGAGCGGAAGCTGATCCTCCGGCAGCGGAACGTAGCCGCACTTGTCGCACTTGACGATCGGGATCGGCTCGCCCCAGTAGCGCTGACGGGAGAATACCCAGTCGCGCAGCTTGTACTGTACCTTTGCGCGGCCGATGCCCTTCTCGCCCAGCCACTCGATCATTGCCGGGATCGCGTCCTTGACGGTCTTGCCGTTCAGGAAGTCGGAGTTGACCAGAATGCCGGTCTCGTCCTTTGCGGTGAACGCAGCCTTCTGCACGTCCTCACCGCCGGAAACGACCTCGATGATCTCGCAGCCGAACTTCTTAGCGAACTCCCAGTCGCGGTCATCGTGCGCCGGAACGGCCATGATAGCGCCGGTGCCGTAGCCCATCAGAACGTAGTCGGAAACGAAAATCGGGATTTCCTTGCCGTTTACCGGGTTGATTGCGGCAACGCCCGCCAGCTTGACGCCGGTCTTGTCCTTGTTCAGCTCGGTGCGCTCGAAGTCGGACTTGCGGGCCGCTTCCTCGCGGTAAGCGCGGACGTCGGCGATGTTTGCGAGCTTGTCGCCCCACTGCTCGATCATCGGGTGCTCCGGAGAGATGACCATGTAGGTCGCGCCGAACAGGGTGTCCGGACGGGTGGTGTAAACGGTCAGGGTGTCGCCCTCGGTGGTCTTAAAATCTACCTCAGCGCCGGTGGATCGGCCGATCCAGTTCTTCTGCTGAATCTTGACGCGCTCAATGTAATCGACGTCGTCCAGATCGTCGATCAGGCGCTGTGCGTACTTGGTGATGGCGAGCATCCACTGGCTCTTGGTCTTGTGAACGACCTCGCTGCCGCAGCGCTCGCAGACGCCGTTGACGACCTCTTCGTTCGCCAGAACGCACTTGCAGGAGGTGCACCAGTTTACGCTCATTTCCTTCTTGTAGGCGAGGCCCTTCTTGAACAGCTGCAGGAAGATCCACTGGGTCCACTTGTAGTAGCTCGGGTCGGTGGTGTTGATCTCGCGCGACCAGTCGAACGACAGGCCGAGGCTCTTCAGCTGGCTCTTGAAGCGTGCGATGTTCTTCTTGGTGACCTCAGCCGGATGCACGTGGTTCTTGATGGCGAAGTTCTCGGTCGGCAGGCCGAAAGCGTCCCAGCCCATCGGATACAGCACGTTATAGCCCTGCATGCGCTTTTTGCGCGCAACGATGTCGAGCGCGGTGTAGGAGCGCGGATGACCGACGTGCAGGCCCTGACCGGACGGGTACGGGAACTCTACCAGTGCATAGAACTTTTCCTTGTCCGAGCCGTTCTCGGCCTGAAAGCACTGCTTCTCGTCCCAGATGTCCTGCCACTTCTTTTCTACTTGTTTATGATCGTACTTCAACGGATTTTCCCCCTAAAGTGTTTTATATAAAAGCGCGACAATGCGGCGGACACGGTCTATGCGCGCCGCCGCCTGTCGATTTTTTACTTATCCTCGATGCCGAGCTCCTCGAGCGATACCGGCGTGCCGTCCTTCCACAGGTTCTCCAGATTGTAGAACTTGCGTGCCTCCGGCATGAATACGTGCAGCACAGCGCAGCCGTAATCGAGCAGCATCCACTGCGCGGACTCATAGCCCTCGGTGTGGTCGACCATGACGTCGTGGTCATACTTGAGATGCCACTCTACGTTGTCTGCCAGCGCCTTGACCTGAGTGGTCGAGGTCGCGGAGCAGATGACGAAATATTCGGTCAGCTCGGTCAGGCGCTCAACGTGCAGGACCTCGATGCCCTGCGCCTTTTTCTCGATCAGCGCTTCACAGATCGCCTTTACAGTTTCTTGTGCAGTCAAATTCATAAACTCCTTTTCGCGGCGCAGAGCGCCTGTATCCTGTCGGAGAGCCGCAGATTTCGCTCTGCGGCCCCGTTGTATTTACTGATTATGCTTCCGGATCTACCGTGCCGCCGCCTTCGCCGCCGGTCTCACCGCCGGTCTCGCCGCCCGAATAGTCTCCGCCGCTCTCGCCGCCGGATTCACCGCCGCCGGTCTCGCCGCCCGAGATCGATCCGCCGCTCTCGCCGCCGGATTCACCGCCGCCTTCGCCGCCGGTCTCACCGCCGCCGGCTGCGCCGCTCGAGTAATCTCCGCCGCTGTTATCCGGCTCTTCGTAGCCGCTCTCGCCGCCGCCCGAGTAGTCTCCGCCGCTCTCGCCGCCCGAATAATCCGAATCGTCCTCATAATAGTAGCCGCCGCCGGTGTCGCCCCAGACATCCTCATCCTCGCCGGCGCTGACGCCGCCGCTGTAACCGGAGGACGAGCTCTCCGCCGGACCGGTAACCATGTCGAGCGTGGTGATCGGCTCCCCATAGGGGTTGAAATACTTGTTGACGAGCTCGAGCGTTTCCTTCAGCTTCGGGAAGAAGAAGGAATACTTGTACGGGTCGCTGCCCGCGTAGCTCATCGCGCCGTAGCCCGGCAGAGTGAAGAACTTGAGGTTTGCGTTGTCGATCTGAAGCGCCTGCTTGCCCATCCAGAGCAGCTCGCCAGTCGTGAAATCGGTCTTTACGTTCTTGGATACCGCCTCGGCGATTTTCGGGATTTTGGTCGCATTCTTGACCTGAAGGACCTGTCGCGCCAGCTCCTTGAGGAATTTCTGCTGATTTTCCACGCGGCCCTCGTCGCCGTTGACATACTGCTTGGAGTAGTCGTTGTTGTGGCGCCAGCGCAGGAACTCGACGGTCTGCTTGCCGGTCAGATGCTGCATGCCCGGCTGAAGGTCGATGTCGAGGTGCTGCGAGGGGTCGTGATATTCCATGCGGAACGGAACGTCATAATCCACGCCGCCGATCGCGTCCACGATGGCCGCGATGCCCTCGAAGTTGACGATGACGTACTTATCCGGCTGAAAGCCCATCAGGCGCTCGATCTCGACCTTGGTCTGCTCGATGCCCTTCTTGGTGGCGTAGGCCGCGTTGATCTTGCGCCACGCGCCGCTTTCGCCGTTGTTGCACATGGTATCGCGCGGAATATTCATAATGTTGATGGTCTTGTCCTTGGTGTTCATGGTCGCGACCATCAGCGCGTCCGTGCGCGTCTGGTCCTCATCGACCGCGCCGACGACAAAGGTGAACACATCGTCGATGCGCGTGCCCTGATTGAGCAGGCTGCTCGTATCGACGCGGTCGCCGTTGGTCTTGTCGTGGATCGTGTCTGTTGGCGGGCGCACAAAGAACACATAGTACGCCGCGCCGCACGCGCACAAAAGCGCGATGAGCACCGCGATCACGATCGCCGCGATGCGTTTTTTGCTGTGCTTCTTCGGTGCGGCTGTCCGGCCGCCCTTTTTCCCCTGAGGCTTGGGCGCAGTCTGCGCTTTCACGCCGCTCTGCGCCGCGGCCGGTCGTTTTTTTGTCTGTCTGTCCGAGCGGCCGTTATGCTCGCCGCTGCCTCCGAAAAGTTTCAAACGGTTCCTGCCTCCAGTTCAGTTCCGGGAAGGCTTTTCTGTCTCTCAGGCCTTCTCCTCGTCGCGCCAGCGTACTCCCTGCCGGATCATGTCATTGTATGCGGCAATGGTGTCGCTGTGGATCAGCTTGCCTCGCGTGATCAGCTCGATCAGCGTTTGGTCATAACAGTAGAGCAGCGCACGGTCTATGCTGGTCTCGGCCAGCTCCCGCGCCTTTTCGACGCCGGGAAAATCGCGTGTCTCCTCTATGTAGTCCGCCAGATAGAGAATTTTGTCCAGAATGGTCATCTTCGCCCTGCCGGTCGTGTGGCAGGCAATGGCGTCGCATACCTCGTCCGGCATGTGATATTCTCTGCGTGCGATCGCTGCGGCCGTTTTTCCGTGCAGCATTTTCGGCTCGCTTTTTTCGACGGTACACGGTATTATACCGTATTTCTCACATAAATTCAACTGTTCCTGCGGAGAAAGATGTTTTGTTATGTCATGAAGGATGCCTGCGGCTCCGGCAAGCTCCGGGTCGCCGCCGTATTTCTTCGCCAGAGCGATCGCGCAGCGTTCCACCCCGAGAGAGTGCTCATAACGGTAGCCATGGAGCCTTGAAAGGATATCTCTGCGCATTTTCTCGTCACACAACATAACTTTTGCCCGCCTTTCTGTGTAGTTGAGGTTGAATTATGTATTTCAGGCACCGCGTTTTTCTGTTGCCCTAAAACCCGTAAAGGTGCTCCCGCTCGATATAATCCGCGACCGCAGGCGCGGTGAAGCGGTGCAGGTCGCCGCCCTGCCGCAGCTCGGTCGAGGAGACCGTGAGACTATCGCCCGGGACGAGCTCGATTCTCGCGCCCAGCGTTTCGCGCAGCTGCGCCGCCTTTTCGCGCAGCGCGTCCCAGTCCTCGTTTTCCCGTGCGCACACGGCGAGCGTCGCCAGACGCGCGATCTCGTCCGGCGCGCGCCAGCTTCGGTCGAACGAAAGCAGCATATCCGTTCCGACGATCAGATAGAGGTCGGTCTCGCCGCGCCCGTGCAGCGCGCGCAGCGTGTCCACCGTGTAGCTCGCGCCGCCGCGGTCGATCTCGAGCGTATCCAGCTGCGCCCACGGCCTGTCCGCCGTCAGGCGGCGCACCATTTCACACCGCGCCTCGGGCGAGGCCGTGTTTTCCGGCAGCGCCTTGTGCGGCGGAAGGTTGGTCGGGATGAACAGCACCCGGTCGAGCCTCAGCGCATCATGCGCCAGCTCGGCGGCGTGCAGATGGCCGAGATGCGGCGGATTGAACGTTCCGCCGAGTATGCCTGTCCTCATTTTACAAGAACGATCTTGCGCTTGTCCTCGTCGCTCGACTGACGGTAGACAACGAACTTCGAGCCGATGCACTGTACGGCATCCGCGCCGGTCGCCTCGCAGAGCGCCTCGGATACCGTGCGCGGCGTGAGCATCGCGCTCTCGAGCACCTTGCCCTTGACCAGCTCGTGGGACTCGAGCAGAGCGTCCAGCTCGCGCTCGACCGCCTCGGTCACGCCCTCCTTGCCGATGATGAGGGTAACTGCGAGCGGATTTGCCAGTGCACGAAGCTGTGCACGCTGTTTGGTGTTAAGCATGTATTTTCTCCTTGAAATCAGTTATATTTTATCCTTCAGTACGTCTCTCAGCCTGCCGAGCGCACGCGCACGGTGCGAAATGCGGTTCTTCACCTCGGGTGCAAGCTCACCGAACGTGCACTCGTACTCCGGCACATAGAACAGCGGATCGTAGCCGAAGCCACCTGCGCCGTGGTTTTCGTGCAGCAGCTCGCCCGCGCATTCGCCCCGTACCGTGACGGTCTCGCCGTCCGCGAGCACGCACGCGATCGCGCACACAAAGCGGCACGCGCGGTCCTCTTTGTCTTCCATGTTCTTCAGCAGGAACGCATTGCGGTCCGCATCCGTTCCCTCGCAGTAGCGGGCAGAGCGGATGCCCGGCGCGCCGCCGAGCGCGTCCACGCACAGACCGCTGTCGTCCGCGATAGCCGGCAGGCCGGTGAAGTCCGCGGCGGCTTTCGCCTTGATGCGCGCGTTTTCCTCAAACGTCGCGCCGTTTTCCTCCGGCTCGGACGCACCCTCAGGCAGAGACGCGACCTCGATGCCGAGCTCGCCCAGAATGGCCGCCATTTCCTTCAGCTTTCCTTTATTATGGGATGCCAGTACAAATTTCATGTTTGGTTTTCCTCTTTTATTCGCCGAGCACGCTTCTCTGGATCTCGCACAGTCTGGAGCAGCCCTGCTCGCCGAGCGCCAGCAGCTGATCCAGCTCGTTCCGTGTGAACGGACGGCCTTCGCCCGTGCCCTGCACCTCGATGAACTCGCCCTTCGAGGTCATGACAACGTTGCAGTCCACGATGGCATGGCTGTCCTCGGCGTAGTTGAGGTCGAGCACGGCTTCGTCCTCGAAGATACCGACCGATACCGCCGAAACCGCCGCGGTGAGCGGCATTTTCTCGATCACGCCCTCGTCGACCAGCTTTCTGCACGCGAGATAGAGCGCCGCATAGCCGCCCGTGATGGACGCGCAGCGCGTGCCGCCGTCCGCCTGAATGACGTCGCAGTCGATGGTGATCTGGCGCTCGCCGAGCGCCTCGCGGTCGACGACTGCGCGCAGCGCACGGCCGATCAGACGCTGGATCTCACTCGAACGGCCGTCCAGCTTGAGCGACTTGATGTCGCGCTTTTTGCGCGTATTGGTCGAGCGCGGCAGCATCGCGTACTCCGCCGTGACCCAGCCGAGACCCTTGCCCTCGAGGAAGGGCGGAACCTTTTCCTCGACCGAAGCCGTGCAGATGACCTTGGTGTTGCCCATTTCAGCCAGCACCGAGCCCTCCGCGTACATGGTAAATCCGGTCGTCAGCTTGACCGGGCGCATTTCGTCCTTCGCTCTTCCGTCAGGTCTTGTCATTCCTGCTCCGCTCCTTCTTCTTCATTTTCGCTGTCACCTGTCATCTGCTCTGCCGGCGGCAGGATGGCCTCGAGGAATGCCGCGCGGTCGAAGTCGATCAGATCGTCGATACCCTCGCCGACGCCGACGAGCTTGACCGGAACGCCGAGACCGGCCGAGATGGCGATGACGATACCGCCCTTGGCGGTGCCGTCGAGCTTGGTAAGGATGATGCCGGTCAGCTCGGCCGCCTTGTTGAACTCCTCGGCCTGATGGACGGCGTTCTGTCCGGTGGTCGCGTCGAGCACGAGCAGCGTCTCGCGCGAAGCGTCCGGCAGCTCGCGCGAGATCACGCGGTCGATTTTCGCCAGCTCGTTCATCAGATTGGCCTTGTTGTGCAGGCGGCCTGCGGTATCGACGATAATGATGTCGCTGCCGCGCGCCTTCGCCGCCGAGATCGAGTCAAAGACGACCGCCGCCGGGTCTGCGCCCTCGCCGTGCCGGACGATGTCCGCACCCGCGCGCTTCGCCCAAATCTCGAGCTGGTCGGCCGCCGCCGCGCGGAACGTGTCCGCCGCGGACAGCATGACCTTTTTGCCCTCGCTGACATAGCGTGCCGCCAGCTTGCCGATCGAGGTGGTCTTGCCGACGCCGTTGACGCCGATGACCAGAATGACCGCTGGCTTGCCCGAGACGTCGAGCGGCTGATTGTCAAGCATGTTGTCGGTCAGCACCTCGCGCAGCAGGTCGCGCAGCTCGGAGGCCGTTGTTGTCTTGCGCAGCTTTGCACGCTTTTCCACCTCGGCGACGATCTTCGCGGAGGTCGACGCGCCTACATCCGAAAGGATGAGCGCTTCCTCGAGCTCCTCGAGAAGATCCTCGTCGATCTTGACGAACGCCGCGAACACGCTGTCGAGCGAATGGCTCACTGCGTCCGAAGTTTTCTTAAAGCCCTGCTTGATCTTATCAAAAAATCCCATGTTCTGCTCCTGTATCTATAAGATTGTTCCTGCCGGTCTGCGTTACATACCGTAGTAATTGATGCGCCAGTTTTCCCAGTCCACACGGTCGATGCGCTCGCCCCAGAGGACATAGCCGCGTGCGTGTGCCCAGTGCCGGAATTCCGCCGGATGATGCGCCGCGTAGCCGTGCGTCGTGATGCAGCCGTTCGGCAGCCGGGTTTCCACATCCAGCCGGTACGGATATTTTGAACTCCTCATATCCATGCTTTACACCCCACAGTCCTGCGTCATTTTATCGTGTTTTTCAGCCGTTTCTCCGCCTCTGCGAGATTGAGCATAAGCAGCTTCGAAACGCCCTGCTCCTGCATGGTCACGCCATAGAGCATATCTGCTTCTTCCATTGTACCACGTCTGTGCGTAATTACAATAAATTGTGTGAAATCTGTTAATTTTCGTATATATTTCGCATACCGCTGCACATTCACATCGTCGAGCGCGGCTTCGATCTCGTCGAGCACGCAGAACGGCGCGGGGCGCAGCTTGAGTATCGCAAAGTACAGCGTGATGGCCACAAACGCCTTTTCGCCGCCCGAAAGCAGCGTGATCGTTTTGACCGCCTTGCCGGGAGGCGACACGCGGATGTCGATGCCGCACGAAAGGATGTCGCTCGTGTCCGCGAGCGCAAGCTCCGCATGGCCGCCGCCGAATATCTCGCGGAAGGTCTGCCCGAACAGCACGTTCAGCCGGGCAAACTCCGAGGCGAAAATCTCCTTCATGTTGACCGTCAGCCGGTCGATGACCCTGTACAGCTCGCGCTGCGCCCGCTCGAGGTCGTCCTTCTGCTCGCCCATGAAGGCATAGCGCTCGCGCACCCGGCGGTATTCCTCCACCGCGTCCGGATTGACGCTGCCGAGCTCCCGTATTTTCCCGCGCAGCTCGTGCGCGCGTTCGCGTGCGGCGGCCGGGTCGTCAAGCGGCTGCGCAAGCGCGGCGGCCGGTGTGGGCGTCAGCTCGTAGCTTTCCCACATCCGACCGAGAAGCTGCGCCTCCTCGGCCTTCAGCTGTCCTGCGCGGTTTTCCAGACGCGAGGCCTCGCGCTCCATGCCGAGGATCTGCTCGCCTGCATCCTGTGCGTCCCGGCGCACGGCAGTCCGCCGTTCCTCGACCTGCTCGCGGCGCTTTCCGGTCTGTTCCAGCTGCTCCCGCAGCGTGCGCGTCAGCGTCTCCGACCGTTCGTGCGCCGCCTTCTCCTCTGCAAGCTCGTCCTGTATGCGTTCGCACTCGCACTCGTAGCGTTTGATGCTGTCCGCCGCGCCCGAAAGACCGGCGTCCGTCTCGCATCTGAGCGTCCGCATCTGCTCGAGCGCCCGTTTTTCACCGGACAGCTCGGCCTCTGTGCGCGTAAGCGCGGTACGCTGCCCGGCAAGCTGCGCTTCCTGCTCCGCAGCCTCGGTACGGAGCCGCGCGAGCGCGTCCCGGCAGGTCTGCACGCGCGTTTCCGCGTCCCGCAGCTGCGTTCCGGCCTGCGCTTCCCTCGCGTCGAACGACGCGAGCACCTCCGCGCTGCGCTGCTTTTCGGCCTCCATGCTGCGCTGCTGCTGCATCAGCTCTTCCTGCCGCGCCTGTGCGCTCCCGAGCAGCGCCCGGTGCTGCGTACACGCGGCAGCAAGGGCGGCCTGTGCTTCCGCCTGCCGCCGCAGGGCTGCATTCTGCGTTTCGCACGCGGTTTCACGATCGTGCAGCTGCTTTTCTGCGGCTCGAAAGCGCTGCTCTGCCGTTTTCCGTGCGGCTTCACAGCGTTCCGCCTGCTCTTCGGCAGCCCTCAGCCGCCCTGCACGCGCCAGCGCGCCCGTTCCGCGCGACGCCGAGCCGCCCGTCATCGCGCCGCCCGGCTGGATGATCTGGCCGTCGAGGGTGACGATGCGGAAGCGGTGTCCGCGCGAACGCGCCATCGCCAGCGCCGCATCCATATTTTCGCACACGACCGTGCGCGCGAGCAGGCTGCGCACGACCGCGCCGTATGTCTCATCAAACTGCACCAGCGTGTCCGCCGTACCGCAGCAGCCGCGTTCGCGGTCAAGTCCGCTCTCTCGGAGCGACGCCGGGCGGATGGTGTCGAGCGGCAGAAAGGTCGCCCGTCCGCCGTCCGTACGGCGCAGGTATTCGATGCACGCCCTGCCGTCCTCGGCAGAGCCGACCACGATCGACGATGCAGATGCGCCGAGCGCGGTGTCTATCGCGATGACAAAGCGGTTTTCCGTCGAAAGGAGCGCCGAGACCGGCCCGTGCACGCCCGAAAGCCTGCCGCGCCCGGCCTGCTGCATGACCGATCTGACCGACCGGGCAAAGCCGTCGTAATCGCGCTGCATATCGCGCAGCATGGCCGCGCGGTTTCTCGCGTCGGTCAGCGCGCTCTCTGCCTGTCGCAGTGCCGTGCCGAGGGCGTCCGCCTCCGCCTTCGCCTGCCGCAGCGCGGCGTCTGCCTCGCTGGCCTGTGCCTGCGCCTGCCGCAGGGCGGTTTGCCCTGCGGATACGCGGCTTTCGAATGCGGACTGCTCCTCCTGTACAGCCTTCAGGCGGTCACCTGCGTTTTCGAGCGCGCGATGCAGATCATCCTGCTGTCCGTCCATCCCGGCCAGACCGGTCTGCGCGGCGGTGCGCTCGAGCGCAAGCGTATGCTGTTCATTCTGCGCCGCGGCGCGGGCCTGCTCCGCCCGCTCCAGCGCGGCGGCCGCCGCACCTTCCGCTTCCCTGTGCTGCGCCAGCCTGTCCTCCTGCGCCGCAAGGCGCTCTCGCGCCTCTGCGCTGCTCTGCTCCAGCTCTGCGATGCGGGTTTCCTGCGCAGAAAACTGCTCTGCGAGCTTTTCCGCCTGCTTTGCGCGCTCCTCGTTCTCTCTGTGCACGCGCTCGAGGTTCGCGCGGCAGTTTTCGAGGTTTGCACGCAGCACCGCAATGCGGCTCGCCTGCCCGGCCTCGCGGCTCTCCGCCTCGCGCAGCGACGTGCGCAGCGCTTCGGTCTCGCGGTCGATGCCATGCAGATCAGCCGTCAGCTGCTCCGCCTGCTGATAGCGCCTTTCCTGCTCGGATTTTGCATTTTCCAGCTGTCTGCGGCAGACTTCTGCGTCGCGTGAGCGTTTTTCCGCCTCGCTTTTCAGCCGTTCGAGCTGTTCCAGCCACAGAGACACCTCGAGAACGCGCAGTTCATCGCGCAGAACAAGGAATTTCTCCGTTTTTTTCGCCTGTTTTTCAAGCGGCTCGAGCTGCCGCCCCAGCTCATCATACAGGTCGCGAATGCGCGTGAGGTTGTCCTCGGTCGCGGCAAGGCGGCGCTCGGCCTCCTCCTTGCGGGCGCGGAATTTGGTGATCCCGGCCGCTTCCTCGAATACGCCGCGCCGATCCTCGCTCCTGAGCGACAGGATTTCATCGATCCGCCCCTGTCCGATGCTGGAATAGCCGTCGAGGCCGAGACCGGTGTCCATGAACAGTTCGCGGATATCCCTGAGGCGGCAGTGCTTTTTGCCGAGGCTGTATTCGCTCTCGCCCGAGCGGTAGTAGCGGCGCGTGACCATGATCTCGGCGAACGGCGAGCGGAAAATACCGGCGGAGTTGTCGAGGATGAGCGAGACCTCGGCAAAGCCGACCGGACCGCGCTTCGCCGTGCCGCCGAAGATGACGTCCTCCATTTTCGCGCCGCGCAGCGACCGCGAGGACTGTTCTCCGAGCACCCAGCGGATCGCGTCCGAGATATTCGATTTGCCGGAGCCGTTCGGACCGACGATCGCGGTCATGCCGCCGAGAAACTTGATCTCGGTGCGGTCGGGAAACGACTTGAAGCCCTGTAAGATCAGGCTCTTGAGAACCATGTTCCACCTCGAAGATATAGATAAAATATTTTACCACTTCCGATTTAACACTGTCAACCGAAACGTGAGCGTACGGATTCATCGTAATGTTGATATCCGAATGTCCCATGATATATTGCAGGCTTTTCGGGTTAATATGTTTTTCCGAGTCCAAGCCCAATTTCAGATATAGAGGACTAATAACTTCAAAATTGTAATGAAAAATCCCACTTGAACTTTGTGAGATCAAGTGGGATTTTATGAATGTAATCATTGTGTTGAAATTAAGATTATTTCCTCATCAACTTATCAAAAGATTGTCCCCAGCTATGAACGACTTGCTTGTCAACATTTAGCGGCCATGTTGATGGAAATAGTTCCGCTTCTGCCACTTCATCATGGCTTAAGCGGTTATCCACTTGATCAATAATATCCAGATCCAGCTGTACATGAATAGCAGACATACATATTTCCCCGTCAGTAAAGGCAACAATACTCTGAAGATGAGCACCTTCAGGCATTTTGAATTCAAGCGGAAATTCATATACATATACAGCTTTCTTTGATTCACCAGCGATATGGATATTGCTTTCTTGCAGAAAGTGCGGGTCTATACCTTTTATATTACCGCTAGACTTGGCTAGACCTGAGGAATTATCTTCATTTGTTAGGTGGTTGTACATTTCACAAAAATCTTGTAGGGATATCTGATATGCATTAACATCTTTTGAACTTTGAATTGTCCACCCAAATGATGTGGTCATCATAGACGCGATATCTTGCATAGTGTACTGATCTTTGGCAAATTGATTAGTCCAACCTCCTGCAAAAAAAGCACAGCACATGGACAGAAGCCAAATTACAATGATGAGGATCTTTTTCATTACACACCTCTTGGTGGTCAGACGATATTGATATATCCGATACCACTTTCTCAATATAATCATCTCTTAGGTTAATTAAATTTTTATACTGTTATCATATACTCTTTCCTGAAAAATAGCAATTCGAAAGTCAAACAAAAACAAACAAAATTGATTGGTACATATTTCTAAAATCTGCGATATATAAAAGAATAAAAAAACCGGCACAGTTTTTCACTGTGCCGGTTTGCCGGTTTGGTTGTCTTCTGAAATTTTTAGGGCAATACCGCATAATTGGACAAGAGCGATTTGTGTGTAAATTTTGCGTGCTGACGAGGCGCGGTTTTGCGGTAATACTTGATGTATTACCGTGAAATCGCAACAAAGTCAGCGTGCAAAATTTCCACAAAGCGCCGCAGCTCTAATTGTGCGGTGTTGCCTTAGCAGCCCATGATTTCCAAAGCCTTCTTGGCGGCAAGCTGTTCCGCTTCCTTTTTGCTTCGGCCTGTGCCGGAGGCAAATACGTTGGAGTTGAGCAGCAGCTCCATGGTAAACCGCTTGTCGTGATCCGGGCCGGACTGACCGGCGAGCCGGTACTCCAGCGTTTCCTGCTTGTTCTTCTGCACGATCTCCTGGAGCATGGTCTTGTAGTCCTTGAACGCGCCGCCCGCAATGGCGACGTCTACCTTGTGCGGGATGAAGCGCAGCACGAACGCGCGCGCCGGCTCGATGCCGCCGTCCAGATAGATCGCGCCCAGAAGCGCCTCGGTCGCATCGGCCAGGATGGACGGGCGCTTTCTGCCGCCGCCGTTCTCCTCGCCGTGACCCAGACGGATCTCCTCCGGAATGCCGAGTTCCCTCGCGATCTCGCACAGCGCACCCTCACACACGACCGCCGCACGCAGCTTGGTCAGCTCGCCCTCGGGCAGCTCCGGATAGTGCGTGTACAGGTAATCCGCCGTGACAAAGCCCAGTACGGAATCGCCAAGAAACTCCAGCCGCTCGTTGCAGTCCAGATGCGTGCCGTGGTGCTCGTTGGCATACGAGGAATGCGTCATCGCTTTCTGCCGCAGGCTGACGTCCTTGAATTTATAGTCGATTTTGAGCATGGTTTCACCTCCTTTCGCCGTTTTTTTGCTTATTCAACCGTCATGTACTGAATATTTTCCTTGACCGCGTCGATCATGCCGGACTTCGTGTAGGCGATCGCGCGGCGGACAGCGTTCATCACCGCGATCTCGTTGGACGAGCCGTGCGCCTTGATGACCGGCTTTGCGATGCCGAGGAAGGGCGCGCCGCCGACCTTGTCCTGATTGAACATCTCGCGGAAGTCATCCATGCCCTTTTTGCACAGCAGATAGCCGATCTTGGTGCCGGCCGAGGCGGTGAACACCTTCTTGATCTCGTGCGCCATGAATTTCGCCGTGCCCTCGACCGTCTTGAGCAGAACGTTGCCCATGAAGCCGTCGCAGACCGCGACATCGCACGCGCCGAGCGGTACCTGACTGCCCTCAACGTTGCCGACGAAATTGAGCCTGCCTGCGTCGCCTGCGGCCTTGAGCAGCGCATACGCCTCCCTGCGGAGCGGATCGCCCTTGGTGTCCTCGGTGCCGTTGTTGACCAGACCGACGCGCGGCTTTGCGATGCCGTTGTTCTTCTCCGCGTACAGGGACGCGAGGAAGGCGAACTGGAGCAGCATTTCCGCCGTGCACTCGGTGTTCGCGCCGGCGTCGCACAGCATGACCTCGCCGCCCTCGCAGGGCAGGACAGGCGCGAGCGCCGCGCGGCGAATACCCTTGATGCGGCCGCCGTACAGCGTCGCGCCGGTGAGCAGTGCGCCGGTGTTGCCGGCAGAAACGAGCGCGTCGCCCTCGCCGGCTTTGAGCAGCTTGAACGCGACCGCCATGGACGAATCCGGCTTGCGGCGCAGAACGGTCGCCGGGTCATCGTGCATATCAACGATATCCGAGGCCGGCATGATGGTCAGATGCTCGGTGTTCTCCAGCCCATGCGCGCGCAGCACGGCGGTGATCGCCTCGGGCTGGCCGACGAGCAGGATATCCTCGCCATATTCCTTCGCAGCGAGCGCCGCGCCCCGGACGGTTACGTCGGGTGCATTGTCGCCGCCCATCGCGTCAACGATGATCTTCATTCTCAAAGCTCTCCCTTCAGACTTTCGATGCGTTCGAGTGCCCGCTCGGAAATCTTTGCGTTTTTCTCCCGCTTGCCCTTGATCTTGTAGCCAAGCGGCTCAATGATGCCGAAATTGATGTTCATCGGCTGGAATTTCGTGACCGTGTGGTCGGAAATATAGGATGCGAGCGCGCCGACGGCGGTAAAGCGGTCGAGCTGCGGCATCGGTCTGCCGAGCACCTCCATCGCGGCCGCCACGCCTGCCACCCAGCCGGAGGCGGTGGACTCGATATAACCCTCGACGCCGGTCATCTGACCCGCGAAGCGGATGCGCGGCTCGGCTTTGAGCGCGTAGGTCGCGTCGAGCAGACGCGGCGAGTCGAGGAACGTGTTGCGGTGCATCACGCCGTAGCGCACGAACTCCGCGTTCCGGAGCGCCGGGATCATAGAGAACACGCGCTTCTGCTCGCCGAATTTGAGGTGGGTCTGGCAGCCGACCAGATTGTACAGCGTGCCGTTCGCGTTGTCGCGGCGCAGCTGAAGCACCGCATAGGGGTCTTTTCCGGTCTTGGGATCGGGCAGTCCGATCGGCTTGAGGATGCCAAAGCGCAGCGTATCATAGCCGCGTCGCGCGTTGACCTCGATGGGCATGCAGCCCTCGAACACCTTGGAGTCCTCGAAGCCGTGCACCGGCGCCTCCTCGGCGGTGGTGAGCGCGTTCCAGAATGCGTCATACTCCTCGCGCGAGAACGGGCAGTTGATATAGTCCGCCGTGCCCTTGCCGTAGCGGGAGGCCTCGTAGGCGGAGTCCATGTCGATGCTCTCCGCAGTCACGATGGGCGCGGCCGCGTCGTAGAAGTGCAGGAAATCGCCGCCCACCTTGGCGTGGATGGCGTCGAACAGCGTATCCGAGGTCAGCGGGCCGGAGGCGATGACGACGCGGCCCTCCGGGATCTCCGTTACCTCACCGTAGACCACTTCGATATTCGGGTGGTTCCTGATCTTTTCGGTGACGGCTGCGGCGAACGCCTCGCGGTCCACCGCCAGCGCGCCGCCGGCCTCGACGCGGTTCGCGTCCGCGCAGGACAGAATGAGGCTGTCCAGACGGCGCAGCTCCTCCTTGAGCAGGCCCGCCGCGTTGGTGAGCTCATCCGAGCGCAGCGAGTTCGAGCAGACAAGCTCTGCGAAATCGTCCGAGTGATGCGCCGGGCTGTGCTGCGACGGCTTCATCTCGCACAGGCGCACGGAAACGCCGCGCTGCGCGAGCTGCCATGCAGCCTCACAGCCGGCCAGTCCCGCGCCGACGACGGTAACGGTATTATTCATCCGGGTTCTCCTTTGCCGTGGTCTTTTTCCTTGCGGCAGGCTTTTTCGCCGCCGCCTTTTTCTCTGCGGCCTTCTTCGCCTTCTCCGCGGCCTTTTCGGCCTCATATTTTGCGAGCGCCTTTGCGTACTGCTCCTGCTGCTTTGCAGTCAGCTCCTGCACGGCCTCGTCCTTGAGTTTCTTAAACTTGTTCGTGGTCTTGGTCATCCACGGAAGCGTCTTTTTGACTGTTTTCTTTTTCGCCGCAGGCTTTTTTGCTTCCTTCGGCGCCTTTTCCGCGGTCTCGCCGTTCTTTTCGGCGGCTTCCTTCGCGGCGGCGCGCTCCGCAGCCTTGGCCGCGCGCGCCTCACGCATTTTGCGGCGCTTCTCGGTCTCCTCGGGCGGCAGGCCCTCCTTGACCAGCTCGACAAAGCCGCAGCCCTCGCGCAGACATACGTCGGTGACCTCCTTGGAGTCGCGGTCGGTATGGCGGAACAGCGAGGAGTCGCAGTTCGGGCACTTGGTCTTGAGCGGCTTGTCCCAGGTGATGAACTGGCAGGCCGGGTATTTGTCGCAGGAATAGTAGACAAAGCCGCGCGCGGACTTTTTCTTGACGACCTTTGCGCCGCAGACCGGGCAGGCTGCACCCGTGTCCTCGGTGATCGGCTTGGTATTCGTGCATTCCGGGAAGCCCGGGCAGGCGAGGAACTTGCCGAAGCGGCCGGACTTGATGACCATATTGCGGCCGCACTTGTCGCAGATGACGTCGGTCACCTCGTCCTGGATCTTGATGCGCTTGCCCTCGAGATCGATCTCGGCCTGCTTGAGCGCGGCTTCAAAGCCGTCATAGAAGTTGTGCAGCAGCTGGATATAGTTCAGCCTGCCGGCCTCGACCTCGTCGAGCTCGTGCTCCATGTTCGCGGTAAACTCGTAGTCCGCGACCGACTTAAACTCGTCCACGAGCAGACCGGTAACGCCCTCGCCGAGCGGCGTCGGACGCAGTGCGCGGCTCTCCTTGGTGACGTAGTCGCGGTCGATGATGGTCGAGATGGTCGGCGCATAGGTGGACGGACGGCCGATGCCGCGCTCCTCCATCGCACGGATGAGCGACGCCTCGGTATAGCGCGCGGGCTGCTGCGTAAAGTGCTGCGACGGCTCGAGCTTCTCGGCGGTCAGCCGGTCGCCCTTGTCGAAGCGCGGCAGCGGCTTTCCGGCTGCGTCCTGCTTCTTTTCGTCGTCCGTGCCCTCTTCGTAGACCGCCGTAAAGCCCGGGAACGCGACCGTATGGCCGGAAGCGCGGAACACCTGTCCCTCGCAGACGATGTCCGCGGAGACCGTGTCGAGGATGGCGTCCGCCATCTGGCAGGCGACAAAGCGCGACCAGATCAGACGGTACAGCTTGAACTGGTCAGACGAAAGGTACCTGCGGATCTCCTCGGGGAGCAGCTGCACGTTGGACGGGCGGATGGCTTCATGCGCGTCCTGCGCGCCCGATTTGGTCTTGTAGACGCGCGGCTTGCCGGGATAGTAGTCCTCGCCGTAGCGGCCCTTGATGAAGCCTGCCGCAGCAGCGGTCGCCTCGTCGGCGAGTCGCAGCGAGTCGGTACGCATATAGGTGATCAGACCGGTAAGACCGTACTCACCCAGCTCGATGCCCTCATACAGCTCCTGCGCGATGCTCATGGTGCGGCGCGGCGTCATGTTCAGCTTGCGGCTCGCCTCCTGCTGGAGGGTCGAGGTGATGAACGGGGGCGCCGGGGTGCGTTTTTTCTTGCCGCGCTTGATCTCGCCGACGGTGAACGGCTTTCCGGTGACGGCGTTCACCACGCGCATCGCCTGCTCCTCGTTCTTCAGCTCGGCCTTGCCGCTGCCGTCGCCATAGTAGCGCGCGGTGAACGTTCCGCCGTCCTCGGTCGCGAGCAGCGCCTCGATCGACCAGTATTCCTCGGGCACGAACGCGCGGATCTCGTTTTCGCGGTCGACGACCAGACGGGTCGCGACGCTCTGCACACGGCCTGCAGACAGGCCGCGCTTGACCTTGCGCCACAGGAACGGCGAGAGCTGATAGCCTACGATACGGTCGAGGATACGGCGCGCCTGCTGCGCGTTGACCAGATCGATGTCGATGTCGCGCGGACTTGCGATGCCCGAGCGGACAGCCTGCTTGGTGATCTCATTGAAGGTCACGCGACGCGAATTGCTGTCCTTGAGCTTGAACAGCTCCTTGATGTGCCACGAAATTGCTTCTCCCTCGCGGTCAGGGTCAGTCGCGAGATAGACGAAGTCCGCCTTGCGGATCTCGCTGCGGATTTCCTTGATGACTTTATCTTTACCCTCGATCGGCACATATTCCGGCTTGAAATCATGCTCCAGATCGATGCTCATTTTCTTTTTCGGCAGATCGCGCAGATGTCCCATGGACGCCTTGACCACGTAATCCGCGCCCAGATACTTGCCAATGGTCTTTGCCTTGGCAGGAGACTCCACGATTACTAACTTAGACATAAAAACCTCCGGGTTTTCGGAAAACGGCTTTCCGTTTCCTGTTTGGTGCGCACGATGCGCTGACAGGCGCTGCGCCTGTCATATTATCTTTCTTTTCTTCTTACTCATTCCTGCCCTGCGAGACGGACGTTCGCCGCGTCGCGCTCGAGCACGCCCTCCATCTCGAGGGTCGTGACCATGCACATCAGCCGCGGCGCGGGCAGACCGCAGCACTCGACCAGCTCCTCCAGACTGTGCATGCCCTCCGCGACCAGACGGACGATCTTCTGCTCGTTCTCATCCAGTCCCTCCGGCATGGCAAACGCCGGCTTTTCCGGCGCCGGAGCCGGTTTTGCAGGCGTGCGCCGTTCGGGCGCGGTGCGCTGCTTCGGCACCGTCCGCGCGACGGGCGGGCGGGTATAGGCATGAAATGCGGCCGCGCCGCCGGGCAGCAGGCTCGCATACTCGCGCACGAGCGCCCTCGGGTCGTTCAGCAGGGCGGCCTCGCACCGCTCGATGAGGGCGTTGCACTCTCTGGACTGCGGCGCGCCCATTGCACCGGGGACCGCATAAACGTCGCGGCTCTGGTCGAGCGCATGACGTGCGGTGATGAGCGCGCCCGAGCGCGCGCTTCCGGCCTCGACGATGACCGTCGCGACGCACAGGCCGCTGATGATGCGGTTGCGGCTCTTGTAGTTGAGGCCGTCCGGCTCGGTCCCGGGCGGATATTCGCTGATGACCGCGCCGGAAAGCAGGATATCGCCCATGAGGGCGCGGTTCTGCGGCGGATAGCACACATCCGGTCCTCCGGCGAGCACCGCAACCGTCAGGCCGCCTGCGCGGAGCGCGCCGCGATGCGCCGCCGCGTCGTTGCCGAGCGCCATGCCGCTGACCGTGACAAAGCCGGCCTTCGCCAGCTCCGCGCCGATCGTCCCGGCGACCTGCACGCCGTAGCTCGTCGCCTGCCGCGTGCCGACGACTGCGATGCCCGGCATGGTGTCGAAATCCGGCCACCGGCCGCGGATATACAGCACGACCGGCGGGTCCTCGATCTGCCGCAGGCGGTCCGGGTAGGCGGCGTCCGAAACGGGCAGGATGCGGATGTCCTCGCGTGCGCACTGCGTGATGACCTGTTCAGCCTCGTCCGTCGATTTGTCGCACAGCAGCTCGATATGCTGCCGCCGCAGACTGGGACAGCTCTGCGCGAGCATTGTGCTGTCCGCGGCGTAAACCGCCTCGGGCGAACCCATGCGGCGCAGCACCTCCGCGCGCAGATAGTTTCCCAGACCTCGCTTGAGGGATAACCAGACATAGCTCAGCAGTGACGACATGCCCTTCCGCCTCCTTATTTCGTCATTTCATAGATCACGATCGCCGCCGCGACGCCTGCGTTGAGCGACTCGGCGCGGCCGTGCATCGGGATGATCACGCGCCGGTCGGACAAGCGCAGCGCGCTCTCGCTCACGCCCCTGCCCTCGCTGCCGATGATGACGGCGGCCCGGCCGAGCGAAACGCTCGAGAGCGGCACGCTGTCCTCGTGCAGAGCAGTCGCGTAGACCGGCAGTCCGGCCGTTTTCAGCAGGGCGAGCGCGTCCGCGAGCGGCAGCTGCACGCAGGGCAGGCGGAACACCGCCCCCATGGTCGAGCGGACAACCTTGGGCGAAAACGGGTCGGCACAGCCTTCGCACAGCACTACGGCGCCGAGGGCGAACGCCTCTGCCGTCCGCAGGATCGTGCCAAGGTTGCCCGGGTCCTGCAAGCCGTCGAGCAGCAGTACCTGCTCCCTGTCATCGAGCGCCGCTGCGTCCCACTGCGGCTGCATACAGGAAAAAATAACGTTCTGCGGACTTTCCACCTCGCTCGCGAGGCAGAACAGCGCGTCCTCCGCGCAGTACATCGCTGCGCCCTGCTTTTCCGCCTGCCGCAGCTCCCCGCTCTCGAAGCCGCGCCGCACGAGTACGGTCTTGATCTCCGCGCCCGAGCGCAGTGCCTCGGTCAGCATTTTTTCGCCCTCGCACAGCATTTCGCCGGTCGAGCGGCGGTATTTTCTCTCCCGTCCGAGCCGCGCCAGATGCTTGAGCGCGGCGTTCTGACGGCTCTGTATCTCTATCACTTCAGGTCCACCACTTTATCTACTTTATCGTTCGTACCCAGTATGACCAGCAGGTCGTTCTCACTGATGCGGCCGTCCGCCCCCGGCGTTACATCCGCCACGCCGCCCTTACCGTGCCGGATGGCCAGAACGTTGATGCCGTACCTCGCGCGCACGCCGAGCTGTCCGAGCGTTTTTCCGATCCAGCTGCGCGGCGTTTTGATCTCCAGAATAGAGAAATCGTCCGAAAAGCCGATGTAGTCGATGACGTTCGTGCGGCCGAGATGCTGCGCGAGCCGCTGCCCGATCTCCCTCTCCGGCTGAATGACGCGGTCCGCGCCCACGCGCTCGAGCACCCGGGCATGCAGCGCGGACAGCGCCTTGCAGACGACCTGCTTCGCGCCGAGCTCCTTGAGCATGACCGTGATGAGGATGCTCGCCTCGATGTCCGTGCCGATGGCCACGACGCAGCAGTCGAAGTTGCCAACGCCGAGCGACCGGAGCACCGCCTCGTCCTGCGCATCGCCGCAGATAGCCTGCGTGACGCTGTCCGCGATGTGCTGCACGTTTTCCTCGCTGTTGTCGAGGGCGAGAACCTCATGTCCGAGCGAGCCGAGCTCGCACGCGACCGCCCGGCCGAAGCGGCCGAGACCGATTACCAGAAAGGATTTCATTGCTTTCTCCCTTTTATCCACAGGCTGTGTATATTTTTTTCGTGGATTTTCTTTTTTTTGTTCAGCCGATCATGACATTGCCCGAGGGGAATTTGAGCTTGGGAGGCTCACTGCGGCGCAGGAATACCGCGACGCCGAGCGTCAGTACGCCCACGCGGCCGAAATACATCAAAACGATCAGCATGATATGCGACACCGCCGAAAGCGACGGCGTGAGCGACATGGTGAGGCCCACCGTGCCGAAGGCGGAGGCGGTCTCATACAGGCACAGGTTCATCGGCGCATTTTCGATAAACGCAATGACGCACGCACCGCCGAGACTGATCGTCACGCCGATGACCGTGAGCGCGACCGCATTCATGATGCTGCGCGGCTCGATGGTTCGTCCGAAGGCCGTGACCGACGTCCGTCCGCGCAGCGCGCTGACCGCGCTGAGTGCGAGCACCGCCACCGTCACGGTCTTGAGACCGCCCGCCGTCGAGCCGGGCGAGCCGCCGATCAGCATGAGCACGCACGCGACCGCCTGCGAGGGGCCGGTCAGCGCACTCTCGTCGATGGTGTTGAAGCCTGCCGTGCGCAGCGTCACGCTCTGAAACGCCGCCGCGAGCAGCTTGTGCGGCAGGGTCATGCCGCCGAGCGTCGCCGGATTGCTCCACTCAAACAGCAGCGTCAGCAAAAAGCCGCCGCCGAGCAGGACGCCCGACATGGCGAGTACGAGCTTGCTGTGCAGGCTGAGGCTGCGGAAGCGCCTGTGATCCCACACATCGCTCCATACGAAAAAGCCGAGACCGCCGAGCACGATGAGCGCCATGATGGTCAGACTCACGAGCGGGTCCTCCGCATAGTGTACGAGCGAGCAGAACGGATCGTCCGGCGTGCCCATGAGGTCAAAGCCGCCGTTGCAGAACGCCGATACCGCATGGAAAACGCCCATGCCGACGCCGCGCAGCGGCCCGAACTGCTGCACGAAGCGGATGGACAGCAGCGCCGCGCCGACACCCTCGAACAGGAACGTGCCGACCAGCACGCGCCGCATCAGCCGCACGATGCCGCCGCTCGAATCCAGACCGAAGCCGGCTCCGATGACCATGCGCTCGCGCAGTGTGATCGTGCGCCGCAGCAGCAGCGACGTCGCCGTCATGACCGACATAAAGCCGAGACCGCCGATCTGGATGAGCAGGAGAATGACGCATTTGCCGAAAAGCGACCAGTGCACCGCCGTACCGACCGTGACCAGACCGGTGACGCAGGTCGCGCTCGTCGCGGTGAACAGCGCATCGATGAAGGGCGTTGCGCGGCCGCTCTTTGCGGCGCAGGGCAGCATGAGCAGCAGCGTTCCTGCCAGAATAATGAGCGCGAAACCAACAGCGATCACCATCGCCGCGTGCATCGCGCGGCTCTTCGGCGCTCGCCTTCCAACACCTGTCACAGCCGCATCCCCCCTTGCCTTTCCTATATATAATAGTCTCATTCAGCGCTTGTATCACATTTAATAAAAGCAGATTGCGCGTCTCCTGTCAAGGCAAATTTTCTGAATTTTCACGTTTTCCCCCGACCCGACCCCGAAAAAAAGCAACATCCCGTCCGTTTTCCGCCTTCGTTTTTCATCCATAAAATTCATATATCTCAATAAAATGTCAAAAAAGACACGCTTTCGCGTGCCTTTCCGCGCCCCCGGGGGCGCAATCCCCTGCCGACTTTTGCCGAAGGCAAAACAGGCAGGGCAGGCGCTCCGCAGAGCGCCGCATAAAATTCCCCATAAAAGTCCAGCTCTGCCGGACTTTTATACCTCTGCCCGCGCCGCGGCGGCGCGGCCTCGTCCGCCGCACCCCAGGGCACCTTCTCTTGCCCTTTCAGGGCAATTCACCTTGTGCGGACGAGAGGGGGGTATCACCCCCGGTTTCTCCGGAACCGGGGGTGTATCCAGGAGGGACAGCGTCCCCCCTGGAGGAAGCTCAGTGCGACAAGAGCATCCTGTCATTATCCAGCTCCGCGCCGCACGCCTCGCGGTACAGCGCGAGCAGACCCGGCACATCCAGCCTGTCGCGCGTCTCGCCCGACAGGTCGAGCACGATCCTTCCGCGCTCGAGCATGATGGTGCGCGTGCCGAGCGACAGCGCCGCGCCGATGTTGTGCGTGACCATCATGGTCGTGATGTGATTTTCCGCCACGATGTCCTGCGTGATGTGCAGCACGCGCTCCGCGACCACCGGGTCGAGTGCCGCCGTGTGCTCGTCGAGCAGCAGCACGCGCGGCGTGTTGATCGTCGCCATCAGCAGCGTTACCGCCTGGCGCTGTCCGCCCGACAGCAGGCCGATCCGCGTTTTCATGCGGTCCTCCAGACCCATGTCGAGCCGTGCGAGCTGCTCGCGGAAGAACGCGCGCTTTTTGCGCGGCAGCGCCGGTGCGAAAAGGTGTCCGCCTGCTCTTGCATACGCGAGCGCCACGTTTTCCTCCAGCGTCAGATCGGGCGCTGTGCCGCGCATCGGGTCCTGAAAGATACGCGCAATGCGCTTTGCGCGCTTGTGTTCGGGCAGGTAGGTGATGTCCTCGCCGTCGAGCACAATGCGTCCCCTGTCCACGAAAAAGCTGCCGGAGACCGCGCCGAACAGCGTGGACTTGCCCGCGCCGTTCGAGCCGATGACCGTGACGAACTCGCCGTCCTGAAGCGTGAGATCGATACCGCACAGCGCGTGATGTGCGCTCGCCGTGCCTGCGCCGAAGGTCTTGTCGAGCTGTTTGAGCGTCAGCATACGCGGTTCTCCTTTCTCTCGCGGCCTGCACGGATCGCTGCGGCCGCTGCCGGTACAGCGAGCGTCGCCGCGACGATGAGCGCCGAGAGCAGCTTGAGCGAGTTCGCGCTCATCAGATTGTAACGCAGCGCGAGCGCGATGATGATGCGGTAGACGACCGAGCCGAGCACCGCACTGACGATGCCGATCACGATGCCGCGCCTGCCGCAGATGACCTCGCCGATGATGACGGACGCGAGACCGATGACGATCATGCCGCTGCCGGCGCCGACGTCACCAAAGCCCTGACACTGGGCGAGGATCGCGCCCGAGAGCGCGACCAGCGCATTCGCCAGCGCAAGCGCCGCCCAGCGGACTGCCGTCGTGTTGATGGAGGAGGCGCGCACCATGTCCTCGTTCGAGCCTGCCGCACGGATGCACAGGCCGCCGACCGTCTGGAAGAACAGCGTGACGAGCACGACAACCACGACCGTGACCAGTCCGACAGCCGGCGCTTTGCCGCCGAGCACCTCGAAGAACTTGGGCGCGTCGAGCAGCGACACGTTCGGGCCGCCGAGGACCGTGATGTTGACCGTGTACAGTCCGCTCATCGTCAGAATGCCTGCGAGAATGGGATGGATTTTGCAGTGCGTCTGCAAAAATCCGGTCACAACACCGGCCACCGCGCCGGCCAGCGCACCGGCCAGCAGCCCGGCGAACGGATGCGCCGCCGCGCACAGCACGGTCGAGATCGCCATGCCGAACGTAAACGAGCCGTCGACCGTGAGGTCGGGCAGGTTCAGGATGCGGAACGTGATGTACACGCCGACCGCGAGCAGTGCGTATTCAAGACCGAGCAGCGCCGAGTCCAGAAAGAAGTTCATGGTTTATCTCTCCCCTTTTTTGCGGCGTCTCAGCCGCCGATCACCGTTACCGAGCCGTCCTCCGGCAGCGCGATGCTGAGTGCATCGGCTGCGGCCCTGCTGCAAACGTACTGGAAGTCGCTCATTGCCTCGGCCGGGACCTCGGAAACGTCCTTGCCGTTCAGAATATCATATGCCATCTCTGCGGAGCGCTCGCCGAGCTGGGTGTTGGAAACCGATACGCACGCGAGAGCGCCCGACTTGACCATGACCGGGTCAGAGCCGTAAATCGGGATGCCTGCTGCGTTCGCCGCCTCAACGACCTGCGCCATCGCGGACTGCACGGTGGAGTCGATCGGGATGTAGATCGCGTCAACCTTGCCTGCGAGCGACTGCGCCGCCTGCTGCACCTCGTTCGAGGAGGCAACGGTGACTTCCTCATAGGTGTAATCCGTGGTATCGAGGTATGTCTTTGCCTTTTCGGCGGTCAGAACGGCGTTCTTCTCGCCCGAGCAGTACAGGATGCCGATGTTCTTGACGTCCGGGGTCAGCTTGCCCGCGAGCGTGAAGATCTCGTCGACCGGAACGATGTTCGAGGTGCCGGTCGCGTTCTTATCCGGCTTTGCCATGTCGACCATGATGCCTGCCGCCACCGGGTCGGTCACGGAGATGAAAACGACCGGCGCGGTCACGCCCGCATTGACGACCGCCTGCGTCGCCGGGGTAACGATCGGAACAACGAGGTCGTAATCCGCTGTCTTGAGCTCGGACGCGATCGAGTTGAGCGTGGACATATCGCCCTGCGCGTTCTTCACGTCATAGGTCACGCCGTCGCCGTACAGCTCGGTCAGCTTGTTCTCGAAGCTGTCGATCATCTCGGTGAACGCATCGTTGTCGACCAGCTGAACGACCGCGACCTTTGCGGTGTCGCCTGCCGCGGCGCCGGTGTCCGCATTTGCGTCCGCGCCGGTATCCGCAGAGGCATTGCCGCCGCAGGCGGTCATGGTCAGAAGGCTTGCGCCTACGAGAAGTGCTGCTAAAAACTTGTTTTTCATGGGGTATCTCTCCTTTGGCATGTCGTCGAGGACAAACAAAAAACGCCCGTCCTCAGAATTTCTTCCAAGGACAGGCGATAAAATCATCCTGCGGTGCCACCTTGCTTCGCGCCGTGCGGCGCGCACTCATCGGAACGCTAACACGCTCCTTCTCCGTAACGGGGAGTCCCGTTGCACTATACTGAGCCTTGCGGCCGTTCCCGTGCACCCTCTGCGGTCCATTTGTCCGATGCGCTGCTGCCGGGCTTCCACCGCCCCCGGCTCTCTGCAAACCCGCTTACCGGTTTTACTTCCGCTTCTTCGGTTTGTGATGGGTCCATTGTACCACGCACTTCAGCACGTTACAAGACTTTATTTTTATGAATTTTTGCTATATCATAGAAGCAGTGTTTGTACAGTTTTTATAATATGCCGCGCAAGCATTTCATATCCGATCAAAAAAGAAGGAATTGACCCATGATACGACATATTTTGTTCTGGAAGCTTCAGGAGGAGTACCGCGAGGGCGAAAAACGCCGTGAAGCCGAAGCGCGCCTTGCGGCGTCCGTCGAGACGCTCGCCCCCATTCCCGGCCTGCACAACGCAAAGATCGGCCCGAACCTCGCCGGCGGCGAATACGATCTCGTGTTTTACGCCGACCTGGACGACAAGGACGCGCTCACGGCCTTCCGCGACCATCCGCTTCACGTCGCGCACCGCGAGCGCTGCGCGTCGCTCGTCACCGGACGCCTCGCCGGAGATCTTGAGGTCTGAGGCTGTCGAAAAGCTTCGTTTTCCGACAATCTGTGTTCTGACGAGCGCAGAGCACGGACGTCCGAAAGTTCCCATGCGGAGACTTTCTCCCTCTTAAAGAATGAAAACCGAGGCACATGGCCTCGGTTTTATGAAATCGCTGCGCGATTTCTATTTCATGCGCGCTGCCGCGCGGCTGCCGTTTCGGCGTGAAAATAAACTTGATCGACAGACTGAGCCGGGGCTATGCCCCGGCTTTCGTGCTTTTGGAGGTTTCTGTCCGGCGTCCGGCTGTTACAGCATCCTGCCGCGCAGCAGGATGGTATGAATATTCAGCTCGTCGTCGAGCAGAACAACGTTTGCGAGCTTTCCGGCCTCGAGAGAACCGTAATCGTGCTCGATGCCGAGCGCACGGGCCGGATTTGTCGAGGCCGCCTGCACGGCCTGACCGAGCGGAATCCCCATGCGCACCGCGCTCCGGACGCAGTCCATCAGATTGGTGGCGGAACCGGCGATCGTGCCGTCATGCAGCGTGGCGAGATTGCCGCGCACGGTGACAGCCTGTCCGCCGAGCGAGTATTCGCCGTCCTCGAGGCCGGTCGCCATCATGCTGTCCGAAATGAGGATGACACGGCCGCCAAACAGGGTAAAGACCGCGCGGACGACCGAAGGATGAATGTGCACGCCGTCCGCGATCAGCTCGACCGCGACGTTTTCGCTGTCAAAGGCCGCGCCGATGACGCCCGGAGCGCGATGCGAAAACGGCGGCATGGCGTTGTACAGGTGCGTGACCTGCCGCGCGCCGCGGCGGAATGCCTCGCAGGCCGTGTCGTAGTCCGCCTCGGTGTGGGCGAGCGAGATGCGGACCTCGCCGGACAGCTCCTCGATGGTCTGCATCGCACCGGGCAGCTCGGGCGCAAGATCGCACAGCTTGAACAGACCGTTCGCCTGCTCCTGCACGCGGCGGAACATCGCGGCGTCCGGTGCGTGCAGATAGGCGCCGTTCTGCGCGCCCTTTTTCTTTTCCGAGATGAACGGCCCCTCCATATTAATGCCGACGAGCGCGGCCTCGTGCGGCTCGGCGCTCCATGCGGCGGCGGCCTGTGCGATCTGCGTCAGCTTTTCCTCGGGATAGGTCATGGTCGCCGGACAGATGGCGGCGACGCCGTTCTGCGCCTGATAGGCGGCAAGGGTCGAGATCGCTTCGGCCGTGCCGTCGCAGAAATCGCGTCCCATGCAGCCGTGGAAGTGCAGATCGACCAGGCCGGGGATGGCGTAGAGACCGTCCATGTCCACCGCGTCGCCGGTCTCCCCGGCGGCAAGGATGCGGTCATCCGCGACCGCGAGACTGCCCGTGCGGAACGTGCCGTCGGGCTGATAGATTTTCAAATTACTGAACTGCATGAAATCTCACCTCAGAGAAGATCGGTACAAAGAGAGAGCGCAGCCTCGTCCGCGACGATGGAAACGTCGGTGTGAAGCTGAAGGATGGATGCCGGAACGCGCGGCGTTACCGGACCGAAGAAGGCTTCGCGGACGGTTTTCGCCTTGTTTTCGCCCGAAACGACGAGAACGATGCGGCGCGCGAGCATGATGGTCTGCACGCCCATGGTGTAGGCCTGACGCGGCACATCATCGGCCGAGGCGAAAAAGCGCTTGTTCGCCTCGATGGTGGACTCGGTGAGGTTGACGCAGTGCGTGCCCTTGGAGAAATACTCGTTCGGCTCATTGAAGCCGATGTGGCCGTTGAGACCCATGCCGAGCAGCTGGAGGTCGATGCCGCCCGCGGCGCGGATTGCCTTGTCGTAGCGGCTGCACTCGCGCTCCGCGTCAAGCTGTGCGCCGTCGGGCAGGTTGATGCGCTCGTCCGGAACGTTCACCGCATCAAAAAAGTTCTTGTGCATGAAGTAGTGGTAGCTCTGGTCGTGATCCGGGGTCAGACCGCGGTATTCGTCCAGATTGAAGGTCGTGCAGGCGCCGAAATCGACGTCGCCCTTGTGATACCACTTGATGAGCTGCTCGTAAATGCCGATGGGCGAGGAGCCGGTCGCGAGACCGAGCACGGACTCCGGCTTCAGGATGACCTGCGCGGAGATGATGTTCGCGGCCTTGCGGCTCATGTCGTTATAGTCTTTTGCGCGGATGATTTTCATAATTCCTTACCTCTTTCGTTTTGTCAGAAAACAGAAGGGGCAGGCTTTCGCCCGCCCCTTCCATTGCGCGGAGCGCAATCTGGTGATATGCAAACAGATATGGTCGAATGGATTTTAGAGCATCTTTGCCATTTCGTCGGCTACGAACTGAACCTTGGTGCCAATGATGACCTGAATCGCAGTCTGAGACGGGCGCATTACGCCTGCAACGCCTGCGGCCTTGATCTTCTTCTCGTTGACCTGCGTGCCGTCCTTGACCTCGATACGCAGACGGGTGATGCAGTTGTCGAGAGATTCGACGTTCTCCTTGCCGCCGAGGCCTTCGAGAACGGCCGCGGCGATCGCGGTAAAGTCGTTGTTCGCGAGAGTCGCGTTCTTGTCTGCCTCTGCGAAATCAGCCTCCTCATCCTCACGACCCGGGGTCTTGAGGTTGAACTTGGTGATCGCGAAGTAGAATACCAGATAGAATACGACGAATGCCGCGATGCCGAGCGGGATGATCATCAGGGTGTTGTTCGCCGCCGGCAGGAAGGACGAGAATACGAGGTCGGTCGCGCCTGCGGAGAAGCAGAAGCCTGCGCGGAAGCCGACGTAGTAGGTGATGACGGTGAAGATGCCGTACAGAGCTGCATATACAATATACAGCGGGAAGCACAGGAACATGAAGCCGAACTCAAACGGCTCGGTAACGCCGCAGATGAATGCGCAGATCGCAGCGGACAGAACCAGACCGATGGCAGCCTTCTTGTTCTTCGCGGTCTTGATCATAGCCAGAGCCGCGCCGAATACGCCGAACATCATGCAGGGGAAGAAGCCGGACATATACATGCCGAGGCTCCAGGCAACGCCGTTCTGACCGCTAACGTCGCCGGCCCAGTAGTGCGACAGGTCGCCGAGGCCGATGGTATCGAACCAGAATACGTTGTTGAGTGCGTGGTGCAGACCGGTCGGGATGAGCAGGCGGTTGAGGAATGCGTAGATGCCTGCGCCGATGCCGTCCATGCCGATGATGGCTTCGCCGACAGAAACGAGCGCGCCGAAGATGATCGGCCAGACGAACAGCAGAACGACGGATACCACGATGGAAACCAGACCGGTTACGATCGCAACGCAGCGCTTGCCGCTGAAGAATGCCAGCCAGTCGGGCAGTTTGGCGTTCTTGAAGCGGTTGTAGCACGCAGAACCGATAATGCCTGCGATGATCGCGATAAAGACGTTCTGGATCTTATCGAACGCGAGCGTCTTGACCGGATCGTCTGCGATGGCCGGCATGAGCGTGGTGACAACGCCCGTGCTCAGCAGGTTGGTCATCATCAGCCAGGAAACCAGACCGGCGAGAGCGGATGTACCGTCTCTGTCATCGGATAGACCGACCGCGACACCGATAACGAACAGCCATGCCATGTTGTCGATCAGCGCGCCGCCCGCCTTGACGAGCAGGAAGCCGATGTTGTACAGCGCACCGCTGGTCGCCGCGCCCGGTACGCCCATAACGCCCGGGGCGATCGCATAGCCGAGGCCCATCAGAATACCGCAGATCGGGAGCGCTGCTACCGGCAGCATGAGTGCCTTACCTAATTTTTGCAGCTTTTTCATCATAATAGAGTCCCCTCCTCTTTGTAAATGCCGCATTTTTGCGGCGCCTTGTGAATGACGATGTATTCCGTAACGAACTGCTTCGAGGAAAATACATCTGAACGCCGTTTCCCGAGAGCCGAACAGGGAAAACGGCTTATTTCATCGCCCGCAGGGCGAAATGAAACCGTGTTTACAGGTTATCCTGAAGGAATTTTTCGAGAGAAGCGGCAGCCTCCGCCTCGTCCGCGCCCTCGATGGTGAGCTTTACGGTGTCGCCCTTCTTTGCGCCCATGCTCATCACGCCCATGATGCGCTTGGCGTCGACCTCCTTCTTCGGAGAAGCGATCATGATCTTGGAGGCGAATTTGGACGCTTCCTTGACAAGCATGCCGGCCGGACGTGCGTGGATGCCGAGCTCATCGGTAATCGTGTATTCGAATGTTTTCATGGTGAAATATCTCCTTTTTACTTCTTTTCGAGCGTCAGCAGATCGTCGCCTGCCTGAACGCTTCCGGCATCTACGGTCTTGACCGAGGCGAACGCATCGGGGTTGCATACGATGACCGGCGTTACGACCTCGTAGCCTGCCTCGCGGATGGCGTCGATGTCGAATTCGATCAACGTATCGCCCTTGCGGACGGTGTCGCCCGATTTGCATTTTGCGGTGTAGTGCTGTCCCTTGAGGTTGACCGTGTCGATGCCGACATGGATGAGCAGCTCAGCGCCCTCCGACGTGGTCATGGAGACCGCGTGTCCGGTATCGAACATCATGTCGACCGTGCCGTTCGCCGGAGCGACGATTCGTCCCTCGCTCGGCTGTACCGCGGCTCCGGGGCCGAGGATGCCCTGCGCAAAGGTCGGGTCGGGAACCTCCGTCAGCGGCACGACCATTCCGGAGACCGGAGAGGCGATCGTGATGCCGGGCTGGGAAAACAGGTTTTTCAGCTTGCCAAACATGATACATTCACACTCTTTCTGCATTGGACTGTCGTCCACATAGTATGTCGGTTGAGCAGATAAAACATGCGAAAAAAAATAAAAAACCAAATTCCATCGCCTATATACCGTCTTACTGCAAAGACTGGTGCGAGAAATCTGGTTTTGCCCGCCGAAGCGGTAACAATCCATAAAAAGTCGAAGGGACGCTGCCCTTCTGGAAATGCCTGCTATCTACTTGTTGTTTTCATTGTAACAGAATAAAAATCCGTTTGCAAGCACAAATCGACGGTGGACCTGCCAAAAAAAAGCGCCATTTTTCTACACTTTGCACAAAAACAGCCGTCACCGCCTGCTTCCGGGCAGAGGCGAGGTCATTTCGCGCTGCATCCAGAACAGCAGCATGCCGACGATGTATTCCTGCTCGGCGGCGGTCAGCGCGCGCCCGGAGGGGATCTTATGCCATTTTTCCAGACAGCCGCGACAGCAGCAGGCAGTCGCGTGCTGCGCGATAAAGACCGGATGGCCGCGCATGGGCGTCTGTTTGCCGTCATTCGGGATAAAGGCGGGCGCGAGCCGCTCTGCGACCAGCTCGGCGGCGTGGCGGCGCATGGTCTCCCATCCCCTGTCGCAGATATACTGGCGGTCCTTCAGGCCGAGACGGAAGCGGCTGCGGAAGCGCGAGCGCGAAAGCGCGGCGGAGATCTGCGCATAGCGCACGGTGTTTTCTGCAAAATTCATGGAAGCTCGTCTCCTTCTCTTCTCTATTGTAAAACATGACAAAGAAAGATGCAAGTGCCGCCGGCGAGATGGCTATTGTGCTGTGAAAGCCGCGGTTCATCCTGCCTTCATTTGGCAAAACAGCCGGAGAGTAGCGAAGAGTACAGTGCGTGCACGGGCACGCATACGCAAAGCGTTTTCGGAAATTTACACAAAAAACAGCTTGCGTATACGCTCTCAGTAGTGTATAATTACAAGCAGGGAAGCAATCCCATCAACAAACGCCCGTGCGACAGGCAGGGGTAAGGGAGTGTATATCAATTATGGCCAATTATCCGGTAAACAAGATCCGTAACGTATGTCTCATGGGCCACGGCGGCGACGGCAAAACCTCGCTCGTCGAGAGCCTGCTTAATATCTCCGGTGCAACCGACCGCGTAGGCAAGATCGCCGACGGCAACACGGTATGCGACTTCGATCCCGAAGAAATCCGCCGCAAGTTCTCGATCTCGACCGCAGTAGCGCCCGTAGAATGGAACGACTGCAAGATCAACCTGCTCGATACCCCGGGCTTCTTTGATTTTGAAAGCGAAGTGCAGTGCGCGATGCGCGTTGCAGAGTCCGCTCTGATCGTCGCGACCGGCAAGTCCGGCCCGGGCGTCGGCACGGAAAAGGCGTGGGAGCGCTGCGAGGAACAGGCAATGCCGCGCATGTTCTACATCTCGAAAATCGACGAGGAAAACTCGGATTACTATACCTCTCTGCACAAGCTGCAGAAGCAGTTCGGCGTATCGGTAGCGCCGATCGTTGTCCCGATCTTTGAGGGCAACCGCGACACCGTCGGCATCGTCGACTGCGTTATCCGCAAGGCCTACCGCATGGACGGCAACAAGCGTGTCGAGATTCCGATCCCCGAGGACATGAAGGACCGCGTCGACCAGCACCGCGCGGCGCTGTGCGAAAACATCGCAGAGCTGTCCGAGGATCTGATGGAGCGCTATTTCGCAGGCGAGGAGTTCTCGGATGAAGAGCTGATCGCCGGCATCCGTCAGGGCGTCAAGGATCTGGTCCTCGCGCCGGTATTCTGCGGCACTGCTGCGACCGGCATCGGCTCCTACGCGCTGCTCAAGGGCATCGCGGACTACATGCCGTCCCCGGACGAGAAGCCGGTAGAGCTGTGCGAGGACGAAAAGGGCGAGCTGATCGAGATCAACTGCGCACCGAACGGTTCGACCTGTGCATTTGTATTCAAGACGGTCGCTGACCAGTACGGCCGCTTCTCCTACTTCAAGGTCATGTCCGGCGAGGTCAAGCAGGATATGACGCTCGTCAACAAGCGCGCGGACGCGAACGAGAAGATGGGTCACATCTTCACCGTCTGCGGCAAAAAGACGGCCGAGGTCCCGGTCGTCGGCTGCGGCGACATCGGCGCGGTCTCCAAGCTGGTCACGACCAAGACGGGCGACACCCTGTCCATGAGCGTGCGCAAGGTCGAGCTCGAGCCGGTCGAGTTCGCGCCTCCCTGCTACACGCAGGCGATCACAGCCAAGGTCAAGGGCGCCGAGGAGAAGATCTCCACAGGTCTGTCCCGTCTGCATGACGAGGACCCGTCCTTCGAGACCGAATTCAACCCCGAGACCAAGCAGCACCTCATCTCCGGTGCCGGCGATATTCAGCTGGACGTTCTGTGCTCCAAGCTCCGGGACAAGTTCGGCGTAGAAGTCACGCTGTCCGCTCCGATCGTACCGTACCGCGAGAAGATCCGCAAGCCGGTCGTCGTCGAAGGCAAGCACAAGAAGCAGTCCGGCGGCCACGGTCAGTACGGTCACGTCAAGATGGAGTTCGCACCGTATGCAGAGGGCGATTATCTGTTCCAGGAAAAGATCTTCGGCGGTTCGGTTCCGAAGAACTTCCATCCGGCTGTCGACAAGGGCATCCGCGAGGCCATGGAGCACGGCGTGCTCGCCGGCTATCCGATGGTCGGTCTGCGCGCAACGCTGCTCGACGGCTCGTATCATGACGTAGATTCCAACGAGCTGTCCTTCAAGATGGCAGCCCGTCTGGCCTACAAGTCCGGCATCCCGCAGGCATCTCCGGTTCTGCTCGAGCCTGTCTGCTCGATGAAGGTCGTTATCCCGGATTCCTACATGGGCGACGTCATCGGCGACCTCAACAAGCGCCGCGGCCGCATCATGGGCATGAACCCGCTCGACGGCGGCAAGCAGGAGATCGTTGCAGAATGCCCGATGGCAGAGCTTGGCGACTACGCGATCAAGCTGCGTTCGATGACGCAGGGCCGCGGTTCGTTCGTTTCCAAGTTCGAGCGCTACGACGAGGCGCCGGCTCCGGTACAGGAAAAGGTCATCGCCGATAACAAGGCCCGCATGGAAGCACTGAACAAGGACTAAAAAGCGCATAAACCTGCCCCGGCAGGCATACACAAGCAACACAGCCACGGCGGTTTCATCTGCTGTGGCTGTTCGCGTGGTGGGGTAAATCGGAATTTGTGGAATTGAAAAAATCGGAGTTTGGAGGAATGTTTCATGAAAAAAACTATAACGGTAGCGTTTTGCTTTGTGATGCTTCTTCTCTTTGCGGGATGCGGAAAAGGTGATATATCAAATGTGAAAATTGAGTATGGAACATCTTCCGTTTACTCAAAAGAAGATATGGATGCTGCTATTGAGGTTATAAAAGAACAGTTCAGTTCATTTGAGGGCTGTGAACTGCATAGTCTTTCTTATGTGTCGGATGAAGAATGCAACAAGGCAGAAAATATTGAATGGATGAATGATTTAAGAGCGGATGATAGTAAAGAAATCTTTACGCAATGCATTGCATTTAATAGCAGCTTCCGTTCGCCGAAAAAAGGCGGCGATACATGGAATGCTGACGAAGAATATACCTGGACATGGTGGCTTGCACGAAGCGAAGACGGAGAATGGAAACTGATGACTTGGGGCTATTGATAAAATAAGAAATTTTAGCTTTTCATAAATCCACGAAAAAAGGCACGCCTTTGGCGTGCCTTTCGCGTCCCTCCGGGACGCCGCGCACACATTGTGTGCGCAATTTCCTGCCGTATTTTGACCTCGCCAAAACAGGCAGGACAGGCCTGCCGCAGCAGGCCGCGTAAAATTCTCCGTAAAAGTCGGGGCGTGTACCTGACTTTTACACCTCTGCCCGCGCCGGAGCGGCGCGGCCTCGTCCGCTGTGCGGACGAGAGGGGGTTATCGTCCCCGGTTTCGTAAGGAACCGGGGGCGTATCTACGGGGGACAGCGTCCCCCTTGGAAGCCTGCGTCATTCCATGACGCGGGCAATATGTATCGTCAGATACAGCAACTCGTTGTCCCCGGCGCGAAAGCCCTTTTCGGTCAGCACATAGCTGCATATTTTTTCGGCGCAGGCGAACGCGCAGGGATACTTGAAGCGCACGACCTCGAGCAGATCGGTGTCCTCATCGCCGTATTTCTGGCTGCCGACGATGCGGCGCGCAAAGAATTTCAGATGCGTGATAAATCGGTAGTATTCGATGGTCGAGCTGTCCGGCTCGGCACCGTAGACCTCGCGCACGATGCGCAGCGCGGCCTGCATCAGGTAGGTCATGTCGTAGACCTCGCGGATCTCGCCGCCGATCTGCGCGTTGACAAAGTGCATGGCGATAAACCCGGCTTCGTCCTCGGTAAAAGCAACGCCGGTCTCCTCGAGCACGATCTCGTTCGCCTTGAGGCCGACCTGATATTCGTCCTTGTAGAACTGCTGAATGTCCCAGAGCAGCGGATTCTGGAGGCGGATTCCCTCCTTGTAGCGCGAGATCGCGCCCGAAATATGGTCGGGAAGGGTGACATAGATGCTGTCGGACAGCTCGCGGCCGAGCGACAGCTTCGCATGGTTGATGATGCGCTCGCTCATCATGAAATGCGGCAGAGGGATACTGGTGACAAGCTGTTGAAAGCGGCTCGAAAGCTGGTCGGAATGCAGGGAAAAACGTTTTTCGACCTTCGCCTGACAAACCTCGCCACCCGGCCTGCACCCGAAGCCGAGTCCCCGTCCCATGAGCACAGTCTCCGCGCCGTTCTCATCAAGGGCAACGACGACATTGTTGTTCAATACTTTTTGTATCTGCATTCAGTTTTCCTTTCGTGCGGTGCAGACCGCATCCAGAGCCTCGCGTGCAGCGCGTACTGCGCCTTCGTCACACCGCCAGAGCTCAAATTCATTCAGTCCGGGAATACCCATCGGGACGTTTTCGCGACGGAACTCCATGCCGCTCGGCACGGCTGCCTTCGCCGACAGATGAAAAGCGTCGGCACCGGTCTGCGGTGCGAGCGCGCGGATCACGTCCGCGTTCACGCCGCCGCCGATCAGGATGCGCAGCCCTTCCCCGCTCTCCGAGACCAGCTCGCGCAGCAGCGGTGCGCCGTCTGCGCAGCGAGCCTGCTGCCCCGAGGTGAGGATTGTGTCCACGCCGAGCTTCTTTGCCGTGCGCAGCGCCTCGTGCGCGTCGCGGCAAACGTCAAACGCGCGGTGGAGCGTGACCCCGCAGCCGTCGCCGCAGGCCATGAGCGCACTCATGCGCTCGGCATCGAGCGTACCGTCCGGATTCAGCATGCCGATGACGATGCCGTCCGCACCCAGACCGGCAAACCGCGATGCCTGACGGCAGAGCAGTTCAAACTCGTCCTCATCATACAGAAAATCGCCTGCGCGCGGACGCAGCAGCACACGGACGGGAATATCGACCCGTTCGCGTACCATGCAGAACAGATCCTCGTCCGGCGAAAGTCCGCCGAGCGGCAGCGCGGAGCACAGTTCAATGCGGTCCGCCCCTCCCCTTGCTGCGTTTACCGCAGAGCAAACGCTGTCTGCGCAGACCTCGAGCAGTCCTGCCATGCGCATCATCCCTTTCCTTCTCTTTTTCCTACATATTTGATTAAGTATAGCACTCCGCAGCGGTACGGTCAATGAATTTTTCTCTAAGAAAGCGGTAAATCTGTAAATTCTACTTGCAACCTATCGGAAATTTGATACAATAGATTTGTGCCGTCTGTCCCTGCAGGGACGGCGGAAAAAAGATCGGACGGGGGACGCTCCCCGGACCGGGGAGGAGACATGAAAATCTATGAGCAAGGTGGAGCAGTATATCACGAGCATCCCGGACTACCCGAAGGCCGGCATCATCTTCCGTGATATCACGAGCGTACTCAAGGACGCGGACGGACTGCGGCTGGCGGTAGATGAGATGACGGCGAAGATCGGGGATACGGAATTCGATGCGATCGTCGGACTGGAGTCGAGGGGCTTCCTGTTCGGTATGCCGATGGCATACAATCTGCACAAGGCCTTTATTCCGGTCCGCAAGAGCGGCAAGCTGCCGCGCGCGACCTCGCGCATCGCGTATGACCTCGAATACGGCTCTGCGGAGATCGAGGTGCACCGCGAGGACATCACGCCGGGTATGCGCGTTGTCATCGTAGACGACCTGATCGCAACGGGCGGTACGCTCGAGGCGGCGGTACATCTGGTGGAGCAGCTGGGCGCGAAGGTCGTCAAGATCGTCTGCCTGCTCGAGCTGAAGGGTCTGCACGGCCGCGACCGCCTGACGTCCTGCCCGACCGAGGCCGTCGTATCCTACGAAGGGAAATAAATCCGTAATCAAGGCGAAAGCCTAAAATTAAAGGGGGAAAAACGATGTTTGAACGCATATTCAAGCTATCGGAACACAAAACCACTGTAAAGACCGAAGTCATGGCCGGTATCACCACCTTCATGACCATGGCGTACATCCTCGCCGTCAACCCGAGCGTGCTCGGCTCGACCGGCATGGACACCACCGCGGTCCTGCTCGCAACGGCTCTGGCGTCCTGCCTCGGCACGCTGTGCATGGCGTTCATGGCGAACCTGCCGTTCGCGCTGTCCGCCGGCATGGGCCTCAACGCCTTCATGGCGTACACCGTTGTCGCGGGCTACGGCTACTCGTGGCAGGTCGCGCTGCTCGCGGTATTCATCGAGGGCCTGATCTTTATCGTCCTGTCGCTGACCAATGTCCGCGAGGCGATCTTCAACGCCATCCCGCTGACGCTCAAGAAGGGTGTTTCGGTCGGCATCGGCCTGTTCATCGCGTTCATCGGCCTGCAGAACTCCGGCCTGTGCGTAGACTCCGCAACGCTGGTCGGCATCATCAGCTTCCCGGAGAACTTCCACACCGCTGGCATCTGCGCACTGCTGACCCTCATCGGTCTGTTCTTCACCGCGGTATTCTACACCCGCAAGATGAAGGGCGCCATCCTGTACGGCATCCTGCTGACCTGGATCCTCGGCATGCTCTGCCAGGTGACCGGCCTTTACGTTCCGACGCCGGACGCAGGCTTCTATTCCCTGTTCCCGAGCTGGGGCATGACCGACTTCTCCAAGCTGGGTCTGACCTTCGGTCAGTGCTTCAACGTGGATTTCAGCGCAGTCGGCATCGTAAACTTTATCGTTGTCATCTTCTCGTTCCTGTTCGTTGATATTTTCGATACCCTCGGCACGCTGATCGGCGTTGCGACCAAGGCGAAGATGCTCGACAAGGACGGCAAGCTGCCGGGCATCAAGCCGGCTCTGCTGGCAGACTCCATCGCGACCTCCGCAGGCGCGATCCTCGGCACTTCCACCACCACCACCTTTGTCGAGTCCGCATCCGGCGTCGCTGTCGGCGGCCGCACCGGCCTGACCGCGCTCGTCACCGGCATCCTGTTCCTCGTTTCCACGCTGTTCGCCCCGATCTTCACCGCGATCCCGTCCTTCGCGACGGCTCCGGCGCTGATCATGGTCGGCTTCCTGATGGTCGGCACGGTTACCGAGATCAGCTTCGATCTGGACAACCTCACCGAGTCCATCCCGGCATACCTCGCCATCATCGCGATGCCGCTGTTCTACAGCATCTCCGAGGGCATCTCTCTGGGCGTTATCTCCTATGTCCTGCTCAACCTCGCAACCGGCAAGGGCAAGAAGGTCGCTCCGCTGATGTACGTCCTGGCAGTGCTGTTCGTACTCAAGTATATCTTCCTGTAATAACCATACAGAAAATAAGCAAAGGGGCCGCTCTGCGGCTCCTTTTACTGTCGAAACGGCTTCGGTAACGCGATGTTACCGGTCTGTTTCGGCATTCTTTTTATATTCCATTATATCTTCTACCCGGCAGTCGAGGATTTCGCAGAACATTTCAATGGTATGCGTGCTGACACTCTCGTTCCGCTTCAGCCGAGTGCCCGATGGCAGAGCTCGGTGATTACGCCATCAAGCTGCGCTCCATGACACAGGGCAGAGGCTCGTTCGTTTCCCAGTTCGAGCGCTACGATGAAGCACCGGTTCCGGTACAGGAAAAGGTCATCGCAGAGAACAAGGCCCGTATGGAGGCTCTGAACAAGGAGTAATCCTTACATCTGAATAGAAAAACCGGCTGCGGGAGCAGCCGGTTTTTTTGTTATGTGCTTGATTCACTCGTGTCCGTTGTCTGCTGGATTTTTTTGAGTGAAGTGATACGCGAGAGTTCAATGTACCAGTTTCCACCGCCGATATTTTCAATCGTTCCGGTGACTCGGATAACATCGCCTTTCCTAAGGCTGCTCAATGCATTATAGTCCCAGTGGGTGAGTGTGTAATCTGAATAACTGAAGCGGATAAGACTGATATAATCCTCAATGGCCCAGTCGCTGATAGAGGTAACTTCCATCGTAACGGTTGCAGTCTGTCCTGCATAGGTGTTTTTTGCGGCGACCGGGCTTTCATCGTAAAGTGCATTTATGTCCCTTGCGCTTATCTGTGTGCCGTCCGCCAGCGTGAAAATACCGTAGCCGTTCTGTTCATGCAGGCGTTCATTTCGCGCAGCATTGAATGAGCGGACAGCATTCAAAGCAACAATAATAACCAGCAGGATAAACCATATTCTCCGATAGAAAGGTTTGCGGCGAGGCTGTCCGCATTGCGGGCAGATTTTTGCACCGTTGGACAACTCTGTGCCGCATACTTTGCAGTGTGTCAGTTTGGCCATAAAATCACCTCTTTGTTTTTCGACAATACCTAATAAGAAAAACTGCGGTATTGTCTTAAAGAAAATATAACACATATGTGTTCGAGTGTCAACAAATGTATTCAAAGGCGGAGAAAAGATATACTACACTCAAACTGGGGTGTAGCTATGAGCCAAAACCAATTAGATTCGCGGCTGGTAGGCAGGGTGCTCGCACGACTGCGCGCGGAAAAAGGAATCACACAGGAGGTGCTGAGCGGTTTGTCTGACATCGGCAGAACACATCTGAGTGCCCTTGAGCGTGGTGAGCGCAAGCCGACACTGGAAACTCTGTATCGCATCAGCAATGCGCTGGATATGCCCATGAGCGTGATTGTTGCAGAAATCGAAAAGGAAATTCGTGAAAATTCGTAAAAATACGGTTGAAGCAACTGCCGGTTTACGCAAAACCCGTGCAATCTGCCGTGATAACGCCGCGACTATGCGTAAAACGCGAGTCGATACCGTTCCTTTATGCGAGTTACTTACGAAGTAGGGCCGTAAGGCCCGTTCGCGAGGCTGCTGAGGGAAAGGCAGGAGTTCAAAGAGGGAGATGCACTCATTTAATCCGCGCACGGCGCGGGTTAGATGTTTAGCAGTCTACGGGCAAAACCGTAGGTTGTCTATCCTCTTAGGCGCCCGCGCCGCGTAGGCGGCACCCGTTCCCGCCGTCCGCAGGCGGCGAAACTCCCCAGCCCGGAAACGGCGTATCGCTCACGCAACTCGTCTGCACCAGAGAAGGATTTCCGAGAAGTAGAAAATCAAAATTTTCTACGTCAAAAACGGTGGTTTTTGAACCGTGTTTTTTGTACGCCGAGTCTAACTCGACCACTGGACGGATGCACAAAAATATGCTACAATTTCGTTAGTAAAAAAACACGGAGGTGTCGTGCGATGCACAGTACCAGAAAGATCAAGGAAGATCTCATTTATGTTGGCGGCAGCGACCGCCGCCTGAGCCGATTTGAAAACCTTTTCCCTATTCCGCGCGGTGTGTCCTACAACAGCTATGTCCTGCTCGATGACAAGACCGTGCTGATGGATACGGCGGACGAGTCCATCAGCCGCCAGTATATCGAAAACGTTGTCCACGCGCTGGACGGCCGCTCGCTCGATTACATGATCGTGCAGCATATGGAGCCGGACCACTGCGCGATGATCGACGCGATCATGAGCCGCTACCCGGAGGCCAAGCTGGTCTGCACCGCAAAGGCGGCGCAGATGTTCGCGCAGTTCTACGACCTCGATGTTTCCGACCGCACGCTCGTCGTCAAGGAAGGCGACAAGCTCTCCACCGGCGAGCATACCCTGCATTTCGTTCTCGCGCCGATGGTACACTGGCCGGAAGTCATGGTCACCTACGACGAAAAAGACAAGATCCTGTTCTCTGCGGACGCATTCGGCACGTTCGGTGCGCTGGCAGGCAATATTTTCGATGACGAGATCACGTTCGACGACGTCTGGATGAACGACGCACGCCGCTATTACACCAACATCGTCGGCAAGTACGGCGTTCAGGTGCAAGCTGTCCTCAAGAAGGCCGCGGCGCTCGATATTCAGATGATCTGCCCGCTGCACGGCCCGATCTGGCGCGAAAACCTCGGCACGCTGCTCGAGAAGTACCAGAAATGGAGCACCTACGAGCCGGAGGACAAAACCGTCATGATTGCCTATGCGACCATGTACGGCAATACCGAGAACGCGGTGAACGTTCTGGCGAACATGCTCGCGGACAAGGGCGTCAAGAACATCGCGATGTACGACGTTTCCGAGACCGACGTCTCCGAGCTTGTTGCGGAGAGCTTCCGGTGCAGCCATATCGTGCTCGCAGCGCCGACCTACAACGGCGGCGTTCAGCCGAAAATGGAGGCATATCTGTCCGACATCAAGGCGCTCGCTCTCCAGAACCGCACCGTCGCCATCATCGACAACGGCACTTGGGCGCCGACGGCGGGCAAGCAGATGCGTGCCGTCATCGACACCATGAAGAACATGACCGTGCTCGAAAACCCGATCACCCTCAAGTCGGCCCTCGCAAAGAACCAGCTTGCATCGCTCGATGCACTGGCAGAAGAGCTGGCCTCTCAGGTCAACGCGTAATACGGTTTTTCGACAGGTAAAGCTCCCCCGGAAACGGCGGGAGCTTTTGTTCTGCCCGCCGCCTCCCCCGCATAAGATAGACCAAAAGCAGGAGGGACGTTCCATGATCGTAATTGCAGCAAAGGTTTCGGTAAGAAAAATCCTGGCGTGCGTGCTGGCAGCCGGCACGGTGCTGACAGGGGCGGCTGTGCTCCTGCCGGCGGACGCGCAGCCGGCGGCGGCAGCTTCGGAGAATATGCGCCTGGACGTCAAACTGCGCACGAATGAGCAGCGCGTTGCCCTCCTGCGCGACTGCGGCTGGGAGGTCATCGAGGAGCCGCGCGGAGAACGGGAGGTGCAGATCCCGGAGGAATTTGACGAGGTGTACGACAGCTACAATCAAATCCAGCAGGCGCAGGGACTCGACCTCGCGCCCTACAAGGGCAAACGCGCGACGCTCTACACCTACGAGATCACAAACCACCCGAGCGGCGAGCAAGGCGTTACCGCAAATCTGCTCGTCCGGCGCGGGAAACTTATCGCGGCCGATGTATCCTCGCCGCAGGCAGACGGCTTCGTGCACGGTCTGCGCGAGCATCCGTCCGAACCGCAGGATACCCCCTGACAGGCCGCCGACAAAATGCACAACTACCGGAAATCTGTGCAATTCAACGAAAACGTGTTCGACATATTAGCGTATGTATAGAACATTTTCGGGGGATTGCACTTTTTTTATATTTCCCTATTGTGCAAAATGCAAAAAAGCGTTATACTATATTCAGTATTCGATTGGCGGGGGAGACAAAATGCCGAAGATGCGATTGGACAAGCTGCTCAGTCACCTGAACTGCGGCAGCCGAAAAGAAGTGCAGAGCTTCATCCGTGCAGGCCGCGTTGCGGTGAACGACACGGCGGAGCGCGACCCCGCAGCCAAGGTCGATCCGGATGCGGACCGCGTGTCGCTCGACGGGCGCGAGCAGACCTATCGCGCGCAGCGCTACTATATGCTCAACAAGCCGGCCGGCGTCATCACGGCGAGCCGCGACGAGCGGCACGGCACCGTGCTGGAGCTGTTCCCCGAGAGCCTGCGGCGCGGCCTGTTCGCGGTCGGACGGCTCGACAAGGACACCGAGGGCCTGCTGCTCGTGACCGACGACGGTGCGCTCAGCCATGCGCTGATGAGCCCGTCGAGGCACGTTTCCAAGGTCTACGAGGCCGAGCTCGACGGCGTGCTCGTCCCCGACGCGGCGGAGCGCTTCGGCGCCGGACTGACGCTGCGCGACGGCACGGTCTGCCGACCGGCGCTGCTCGAGCTGCTGCCGGACGGGCGCGTGCGCGTGACGCTGCACGAGGGCAAGTACCATCAGGTCAAGCGCATGATCGCGGCGTGCGGCGCGACGGTCACGTTTCTGAAGCGTGTGCAGCTCGGCGGCGTGCGGCTTGACGAAAGCCTTGCTCCGGGCGAATTCCGCGAGCTGACCGAGGAGGAGCTCGGCGCGCTGCGGCCGCCGGACGGCCTGTAGAAGAAAGGCTGAAACCGGCGTCTGCCGAAAAATCAACAAATTTTTTTAAATATTTTGTACAAAAACGCGGAGACATGTGATATAATGTCTTAAAATACACACGAAACATAGAATGTTCTTGTAGAGAATGTTCATAGAGGGAACATCGGACGGCGCGGGAGAGCGCCGTTTGCATGACAGAAGAAGTTGAAAAAGACGGGAAAGGTGATGGAAATGGCTTCGAGATTGTTCCAGTCGATTGTTTTACAGATGAAGGACACGGTGGATCGCACCATTGGCATTGTGGATGCGAGCGGCGCGGTCGTCGCGTGCACCGATCTGCCCCGTATCGGTGAAATGCGCGAAGAGGCGATCACTGAGCTGGGTTTTGCAGGAGAAATCGTCCGGTTCGGCGGTTATACCTACCATATTACGGGAGACCGTTCCTCGCGTCTGGAGTATGCGGTATTCGTGCAGGGCGAGGACGAGCTGGCGCGCAGCATCTGCTCGCTGGTGGCGGTATCCATCAACAACATCAAAACGCTGTATGACGAAAAGCACGACAAGGCGACCTTTGTCAAGAATATCATTCTGGACAACATCCTGCCCGGCGATATTTACATCAAGTCCCGCGAGCTGCATTTCGGCAACGATGTGCCGCGCGTGGTCTTCCTCATCCGTCAGCAGGAGCCTGCCGATGTAGCGGCGATCGACGTCGTGACCGGCATGTTCCCGGACAAGCAGAAGGATTTCGTTCTGCATATCTCGGAGAGCGACATCGTTGTCGTCAAGGAGGTCAAGACAGGCAGCGAATCCAAGGAGCTCGTCAAGCTCGCCTCCTCCATCGAGGAGACGCTGATGAGCGAGCTGTCGGTCAAGTGCCTCATCGGCATCGGCTCGGTATCCTCCCAGATGAAGGACATCGCAAAGTCCTTCAAGGAAGCGACCACCGCCATCGAGGTCGGCGCGGTATTCGACACCGAAAAGAACATCATCAGCTTCGAAAACCTCGGCATCGGCCGTCTGATCTATCAGCTGCCGATCACGCTGTGCGAAATGTTCCTCAGCGAGGTCTTCAAGAAGGGCTCGATCGACTCGCTCGATCAGGAGACCCTGTTCACCATTCAGAAGTTCTTCGAAAACAATCTGAACGTTTCCGAGACCTCGCGCAAGCTGTTCGTACACCGCAACACGCTGGTCTACCGTCTCGAAAAGATCAAAAAACTGACCGGTCTCGACCTGCGCGAGTTCGATCACGCCATCGTTTTCAAGGTCGCGCTCATGGTCCGCAAGTATCTCGCGAGCCGCGAGGAAGCCGTCCGCTGACATCCAAAACGGACAAAAACCAGCACAAGTTCACAAAACTTTCACGAAAAATCGTCATTCTGCGCAGAATATGCTGTGTTTCGCTTCTTGCGCAGGAGGGATTTATCTGCTATAATTATCAGAGGTGTGTGGAGAAATGCACACCTCTGTATTTTTTTGTTTGTTACGAAGTCATCGAGGAGGAACGCTTTTGATCCGGATGAACGATGTCACCGTCGTATACGACAACGGTATCCGCGCGGTGAATAAAGCCAGCCTGCGTGTGGACGAGGGAGAGTTTGTCTTTCTGGTCGGCGCGTCCGGCTCGGGCAAAACGACCATTATCAAGCTCCTGACGGCCGAGGTGCGGCCGACCGAGGGCAAGGTGCTGGTCAACAACTACAATATCGGCGAGATGAAAAAGAGCCGTATCCCGTATCTGCGCCGCACGCTCGGCGTAGTCTATCAGGATTTCCGTCTCATCAAGACCAAGACGGTTTACGAGAACGTCGCGTTCGCGATGCGCACCATCGGCGCGAAGAGTAAGGCGATCAAGCAGCGCGTGCCCTATGTGCTCGATCTGGTCGGCCTCGCGGACAAAGCGAAGGAAAAGCCGATGAATCTTTCGGGCGGCGAGCAGCAGCGCGTTGCCATCGCGCGCGCCCTCGTCAACAACCCGCGCCTCATCATCGCGGACGAGCCGACCGGCAACCTTGACCCGGCGCGTTCGCTCGAGCTGATGACGCTGTTCGAGAAGATCAACGAGCTGGGCACTACCGTCCTGATCGTCACGCACGAAAAGGGTCTGGTAGATGAGTTTGAAAAACGAGTCGTCATGATCGACCACGGTTCGGTCGTCAGCGACCAGACAGGTGGGTACTATCAGGCATGAGACGTTTTGGTTACTATTGGAAGGAAGGCCTGCGCAACATCTTCAAGCACGGGTTCATGTCGATCGCGGCGATCGCCATCATGGTCGCCTGTCTGATCCTGACCGGCACGGTGACGCTCATCGCGTACAACATCGACCTGAGCATCGTTGACCTGCAGCAGTCCAACGAGATCGTCGTCTGGATCGACGAAAATCTCACGACGCGCGAGGCTAAGGACCTTCAGCCGCAGTTTGAGAAGATCGGCAATATCGCGACCGTGGAGTTCGAGGACCGCGATGTCGCGCTCGAAAAATACCGCGAGGAGCTGGGCGAGGACGCGAGCATCCTCGAGGACTACAATTCCTCGAACAACCCGCTGCGCAACAGCTACATCCTGACCCTCAAGGACTCGACGCAGGCCGAGGAGACCATTTCGGACATCGAAATGATCGAGGGCGTAGCAAATGTCCGCGCGGATGAAGCGGTCATCAGCAAGCTCATCCAGATCCAGCACGTATTCAACATCGTCGCTCTCGCGATGGTGGTCGGCCTTGCGGTCATCTCGATCTTCATCATCTCGAACACCGTAAAACTCGCCATGTTCGCGCGCCGCGAGGAGATCTCCATTCAGAAGATGGTCGGCGCGACCAACTGGTTCATCCGCTGGCCGTTCGTCATCGAAGGCATGATCATCGGCCTTGTGGCCGGCGGTCTGGCGTTCCTGGCCGAGTGGGGTCTGTACACCGAGCTGTACAGCGTCGCAGGCGGCGTCATCCCCTATTTCGAAATTCTGCCGTTTGAAAGCCTGAAGTGGCTCGTTCTCGCCGTTTTTGCCGGCGCAGGCGCGCTGTTCGGCATCGGCGGCTCGGTAACGAGCATCCGCAAGTTCATGGATGTCTGAGAACAAGGAGAACGATCTTATGATGAAAAAGAAAACCGTGCGCCTGATATCCGGCGCTGTCGCAGGCATTCTGGTCGGCGCAATGCTCGTGTCGGTCGTTGCCTCTGGCATCGTTTATGCGGGCGCGGCCTCGAGCTCAGAACTCAAGGACAAGCTCTCCTCGCTCGAGGACCAGAAGGCTGAGATCAAGAAGGAGCTCGACTCGACCGCAAGCAAGGTCAGCGACATCGAAAAGACCCGTGCCGCGCTCCAGAAGGAGATCACCCTCACCAAGGAGGAGATCGAGACCGTAAAGGCGTACATCGAGCGCCTCCAGCAGCAGATCGACGTCAAGTCCACCGAGCTCGAGAGCGCGCAGAAGGCGCTCGAGGCGAAGGAGGAGAATTTCTCGCAGACCGTCCGCACGACCTACGAGCAGGGCGACATCAGCTATCTCGAGGTGCTGCTCAACTCGTCGAGCTTCTCCGATCTGCTCAACCGTCTCGACATTGTGTCGACCATCATGGACGACAACAAGAAGATCGTCGCGGAGTATACGGCAGCCAAGGAGGACATTCAGCAGAAGCGTGATGACCTCCAGAAAACGCAGGACGAGCAGGTCCAGTATCAGGACAACCTGAACTACAAGGCCGAGGAGCTGAAGTCCAGCGAGGCACAGCAGAAGGCGCTTCAGGAGAGCCTGGAAGCCTACCAGAAGGAGCAGAAGGCCGAGTACGAGCGCATTACGAACGAAATGGACTCCGTAAGCGACCAGATCGCCGAGCAGTCGCGCAAGGAAGCGGCGGCGGCAGCCGCAGCAGCAGCCGCCGCAAAGAAGAAGGGCACCACGAGCAATCAGGTCACGACGACCGGCTCGGGCTCCGCGACCCGTTACAGCGGCACGTTCACCTGGCCGCTGCCGGGCTACACTGTTGCCTCCAGCCGATATGGCTGGCGTGTCCATCCGATTTACGGCACCCGCAAGTTCCACAAGGGCGAGGACATCCCGGCGCCGACCGGCGCAGCCATCGTTGCGGCGGCCTCCGGCACGGTTACGACCGCAGGCTGGGTCTCCGGCTACGGCAACTACACCGTTATCAATCACGGCGGCGGCGTCATGACGGCTTACGGCCATCAGTCCGCGATTTACGTATCGGTCGGTCAGACGGTTTCCGCCGGCCAGACCATCGGCGCAGTCGGTTCGACCGGCAACTCCACCGGTCCGCATCTGCACTTCGAGGTCTACGTCAACGGCGCAACGCAGAGCCCGATGAGCTATTTCAGCTAAGTACATCAATTCTTGGGAGAGCGGTCCACGCTCTCCCTTCTTTCATGGAGGAAAAACGATTGAAAAAACTGCGAAAAATACGGGTGCCGCTCGCGGCGGCCGTGCTGCTGTGCTTCGTATCCGCCGGCGCGTCGCTCGGCGCGGAAAGGCTGCTCTGCGGCTGGAAAACGAGCGCTGTCGAAACCAAGCTGCGCGAGATCGACCGTCTGGTCTCGGAAAAATATATCGGAGAGACCGACAGCGGGAGCGTTGCGGATTACGCGGCGGTCGGCTACGTGACGGGCCTCGGCGACAAGTGGTCGAGCTACATCCCGGCCGACCAGTACGAGGCCTACCGCATGAGCAGCGAGGGTACGGGCTGCGGCATCGGCGTTTCGGTCACGAGCACAGCGGATACGGTGCGCATCTCGATTGTCTATGATGACTCACCTGCGGCGCAGGCCGGCATTGTCAAGGGCGATTACATCCTCGGCGCGGAGGGTCTCACGGTCGAAAAGGACGGCGCGAATGCGGTCATCTCCGCGATACGCGGCGAGGAGGGCACGGACGTCTCGGTGACGATACAGACGAGCGCGGGCGAAACGAAAACGCTCACCATGAAGCGTGCGACCGTCACGCAGAAGATGGCGTGGGGCGAGATGCTTTCCGGCAATACCGGCTATATCCGCATCGAAAACTTCCACACGGGCGTGGCGAAGCAGTTCCGGAACGTACTCGACACGCTGACCGGCGAGGGCATGACCTCGCTCGTTATCGACGTGCGCCACAACGGCGGCGGCAAGGTCAAGGAGATGAGCGAGATACTCGATCCGCTGCTCCCGGAGGGCACGATCATGACGCTGCGCGAGAAGGACGGCCATGAGACCGTCTACTCCTCGGACGCGGATATGATCGACCTGCCGATCGCGGTGCTGATCGACGACCAGAGCATTTCGGCGGCCGAGTTCTTCGCGGCGGCCTTGCAGGAATACGAGCGCGCGACGCTCGTCGGCACGCACACCACCGGCAAGGGCCGCGCACAGCGCACTTATGCGCTCTCGGACGGCTCGGCGGTCAACCTGTCGGTCGAGGAATATTTTACGCCTAAGGGAAAAAGCCTCGCGGACACGGGCATCGCCCCCGACATCGAGACCGCGCTCACCGATGAGCAGACCGCGAACTTCTATTTTCTCGGGACGGACGGCGATCCGCAGCTTCAGCGCGCGCTGAGCGAGGTGCAGAGTCTGAAAAACTGACCTGTAAGGCAGGGCAAAAGACAGTTTTTTCTGCCGAATATGTGGAAAATGCGTCTGCTGCCTTGACACATCGCGCAGCTTTACATATAATAAAATGTACTGTACAGTCCCTTTGACAGCGTCTGCGCGCCGGAGGAGACTGATTATTGATGAATAAGAAGGGTTTGCAGATATGGCTAAAGAAATCAAGCTGACACAGGAAAGCCTGGACGCTTATAAGGAAGAACTCGAATACCTCAAGACTACCCGTGCTGACGAAGTCGCAGAGCAGCTCAAGGAAGCGCGCTCCTTCGGCGACCTTTCCGAGAACGCCGAGTACGATGAGGCGAAGAACGAGCAGGGCAAGCTTTACTCCCGCATCGCAGAGCTCGAGGAGATCATCAAGCTGGCGGTCGTCGTTACCGGCGATACCTATGCCGCAGACGAGGTCTCTCCCGGCTGCCGCTTTGTTGTAAAGGATCTGGAGTTCGACGAGGAGGAGGAGTACCACTTCGTAGGCTCGCAGGAGGCTGACCCGATGGACGGCAAGATCTCGGACGAGTCCCCGTTCGGCAAGGCAATGCTCGGCAAGAAGGTCGGCACGGTCGTCGAGGTCGAGGCCCCGGCCGGCATGATCAAGTACCAGATCGTCAAGATCGAAAAGTAAGCACGGAAAAATTCCGTTTACAGGCGCGTTTCCTTAAAAACGCAGATAAATGATACAGAAAGATGGGGAAACTATGGCAGAACAGCATCAGGCGCAGGAGCAGCACGAGCAGACCGCAGAGGAGCTGCACGAGCTCAAGCGCATCCGACGCGAGAAGCTGGCCGAGCTGCAGGCCGCGGGCAACGACCCGTTCCAGCAGGTTCGCTTCGAGCGCGATCACTATACCAGTGACATCCACGAGCATTTTGACGAGCTCGAGGGCAAGACCGTCCGCCTCGCAGGCCGCATGATGTCGAAGCGCATCATGGGCAAGGCGTCCTTCTCGGACATGACCGACCGCTACGGCCGCCTTCAGCTCTATATCAAGCGCGACAATGTCGGCGAGGACGTATACAAGGGCTACAAGAAGTTCGACATCGGCGACATCATCGGCATCGAGGGCGAGGTTTTCCGCACCCAGAAGGGCGAGATCTCGGTCGCTGTCACCGAGCTGACCCTGCTCTCCAAGAACCTCAATCCGCTGCCCGAAAAGTGGCACGGCCTGAAGGATACCGATATGCGCTATCGTCAGCGCTACGTTGACCTGATCGTAAATCCGGGTGTGCGCGACACGTTTGAGAAGCGTTCCGCCATCGTGCGCGAGATCCGCAACTTCATGGATTCCCGCGGCTTTATGGAGGTTGAGACCCCGTGCCTCAACACCATCCCGGGCGGCGCGGCTGCCCGTCCGTTCATCACCCATCACAATGCGCTCGACATCGATATGTACCTGCGCATCGCGACCGAGCTGCACCTTAAGCGCCTGATCGTCGGCGGTCTCGAGCGCGTGTACGAGATCGGCCGTATCTTCCGCAACGAGGGCATGGACACCCGTCACAACCCGGAATTCACCACCATCGAGCTGTATCAGGCCTACACCGACTATCAGGGCATGATGGACATCACCGAGGACATGGTCATCCATGTCTGCGAGAAGGTCCTCGGCAGCACCAAGGTCATGTATCAGGGCGTTGAGATCGACTTCTCCAAGGGCTGGAAGCGCATGACCATGGCCGAGGCGGTCAAGGAATATGCCGGCATCGACTTCATGGCTCTGTCTCCGGAGGAGGCGCTCGAGGCCGTCAAGGCCAAGGGTCTCGAGATCGAGCCGGGCAAGGAGAGCTGGGGCGACCTGATGAGCCTGTGCTACGACGAGTACGTCGAGGCAAACCTCATGCAGCCGACCTTTATCACCGATTATCCGGTCGAGATCTCTCCGCTGGCAAAGCGCAAGCCGTCCGATCCGCGTCTGACCGAGCGCTTCGAGTGCTTCGTTTACGGCCGCGAGCTGTGCAACGCATTCTCCGAGCTGAACGACCCGATCGACCAGAAGGGCCGCTTCGAGCGTCAGGTCGCTCTGCGCGCCGCAGGCGACGAGGAAGCGGGCATGATGGACGAGGACTTCATCAACGCGCTGGAGTACGGCATGCCCCCCACGGGCGGCATGGGCATGGGCATCGACCGTCTGGTCATGTTCCTCACCGACGCCGCTTCCATCCGCGACGTCCTGCTGTTCCCGACAATGAAACCTTTGGACTAAAAAGTTCGAAAGTTGGCCGTGTTTGCAGGGTTTTCTGCATGATTATGATACAGAAAAGCTGGGCTGTATGCCAACGTGTGCCAAGCGTATGCCAATCCGTGTCGAAGTCGGCAGAATGCCCCAAAAATCACACATTTGCAAAAGTTTTACTGCCGCATCAGAGTAATCTGGTGCGGCGGTTTTTGCGTTTACAACTGATTTTGTGTGCCGAAAAATAACCTCTGTTTCCAATGTGGAAGCAGAGGCTTTTTTATGTCCAAAAATTTTTTGAAAAATCTCAAAAGTTTTTTATCAGTTTTTGAGGTTGAAGGTTGTAGTTGATTAGTGAGAGGCAAAGTTGATGGCCTCCCGCAAAACTGAATAACAGTCATCAGGTACGTTACCTGCACCGAGGGAAACCTCAAGCTGTTATCGACGGTGCGCCATGATTCCGGAAACGGAGGAGCGATCAAACTGATTCGATAGAAAGCCGGACTGCTACCGGCGGAGGCGATGAAATGTGCAAGGGATAATGATACTTCCGTAATTCGCGGCCCGGTCATAAAGAAGGCGGGGAGGTGAAATGCCTATGGAGCTGGTTCGCAGCCAGCCGCCTGATGATGCCCGGCACACAGAGCATAGAGAAGAACAGTGTGCGTACATAACAAAAAGGAGGAAAATGTTATGAATGAAGAATTAACTCTCGAAAAGCTCGCAGATCTGGCAGTTCACTATCCGGAGTACCTGATTGATGCGGCGGCAGAGCACTTTAACGGTGATGAATGTAAACTGGAGGCTATCGCGGTTGTGGTCAGTGGACTTAACGATCTGTATATGCCGAGTTCCACACTGCTCTTTATTCGGGTGCTTTCCAAAATGCTTGATATGGAAGTTGAACTTCCGGCTGAACTGATGGACAACCCGTATCTCTGCGCATGGTTTATGCGTGAATTCGCCTATTGGCTGCTTCAGTATGTGGATGACTACTGCAAGCTGTCGCAGGATGAGTGAGCGCCTGGGCGCTCACATACATAGCTGCCTGATTCAGACAGCTTAAAATGAGAAAGGAGGAAACCAATATGGAACAATGCAGAGTAATCGCAATTACCAATCAGAAAGGCGGCGTTGGAAAGACCACCACAACGGTAAATCTGGGTGTCGGCTTGGCGAAACAGGGAAAGCGAGTGCTGCTGATTGACGCAGACCCACAAGGCAGTTTAACAATCAGCCTTGGAGAGCGTAATCCGGATCAGCTGAGTGAAACACTCTCTGATGTAATGGAATGCGTCATCAACGATAAGTCGCTACCGGAGAACTTCGGATTGCTGAGAAGTACAGAGGGCGTTGACCTGATGCCTGCGAATATCGAGCTGTCCGGTACAGAAGTCGGCTTGTTCAATGTGATGAGCCGAGAGTATGTGCTGAAAAGCTACATTGATTCGGTCAGCAAAAACTATGACTATATCCTGATTGACTGTATGCCGTCCCTTGGCATGATGACCATCAATGCGCTGGCAGCGGCTGACCGGGTGATTATCCCGTCGCAGCCGAGTTTTCTGTCAACGAAAGGTCTGAATCAGCTGATGCACTCGGTTGCCAAGGTCAAACGCCAGATCAATCCACGTCTGAACATCGATGGCATTCTATTGACGATGGTGGATAACCGAACTAACAACGCAAAAGCCATTTCTACAGCGCTGAGAGCCGCTGTAAGCGATCGAGTCCGTGTCTTTGATACGCAGATACCCTTTTCCGTCCGTGCTGCTGAAAGCACCCAGGAAGGGCAAAGTATCTTTGCCTATGATAAGGGCGGAAAGGTTGCAGCTGCGTATGAGGCGGTGACGAAGGAGGTGTTGGAGCATGAGTCGAAAGAAAGACATCGATCTCGATCTGACGGGGTTCGCTGAACTGTTTATGAATGATGAGGGACGAGCAGAAAGTCGCTTGCCTCGCATCTATGATATCCCCTTATCTGAGATCGACGATTTCCCGAACCACCCATTCAAAGTTAAAATGGACGAGGACATGAACCAGCTTGTGCAGAGCGTGAAAGAGCGCGGCGTTATTACACCGATTACGATCCGCCAGAAAGAAGATGGCCGGTATGAAATCGTATCAGGGCATCGACGACGAAAGGCTTGTGAACTGTCCGGTCTGGAGCGCGTTCCCGCAGAAATTAAGGAGCTGTCCAGAGATGAAGCAATCATCCTGATGGTAGAATCCAATTTGCAGCGCTCAATCATTCTTCCGAGTGAAAAGGCATTCAGCTACAAGATGCGTCTGGAGGCGATGAAGCGACAGGGACAGAGAACGGATTTAACTTTGTCCCCAGTGGGGACTAAGTCCGGACGTAGTTCAGAAGTAATTACAGCAGAAACAGGTGACAGCAGAAATCAGATTTATCGCTATATCCGTCTGACAGAGCTAATTCCTGAATTGCTGGATATGGTTGACGAGAACAAGATCGCTTTTCGCCCTGCCGTTGAACTCTCCTATTTGACGGAAACGGAACAGCACAATCTTCTGAACAGCATCAGCTACAATGATGCCACGCCATCACTCCCGCAAGCCATTCGGCTCAAAGAGTTCTCCAAAGCTGGAAAGCTGAGTGCGGAGGTCATCGAAGCGATTCTTGGTGAGGAAAAGCCAAACCAGAAAGAGAAAATCAGCTTCAAGGCAGAACGGCTGCGTCCGTATATTCCCTCGACAGTGCCGCTGGAGAAAACCGAGGATTATATCATCAAGGCGCTGGAGTATTATCAGCGTGTACAGGAGCGCAAGAAAAGAGAACAAGCAAGATAACCTCTATCATGGGGAAAGTATGCCCATTTGCGGTACAACTCTCCCTCTTCCCCGCTCTTTCATTCCCCCTCTCACACTCTCCCCTTTAGTAAACCATCTGTATTACTACCTGAGAAGTAATTATAGGGGCTGCAAAATCGCGAAGGAGGTGGTTGCAATGTAGCTATGATTGGACACAAGAAAACAGCGGCGGATTTTCCTCCACAGCAAGGACTGTGGAGTTTTTTCATGCCGCAAATCAAGACAAACGGAGGTATCTCAAATGAAAGCTAGAACGAAAAAGTTCGGCACGAGAGCCGTTGCCATGCTGCTTTCGGCAATGACGGCATTCTCAACGTTTCCTGTTTCGGCTGGTGCTGCCCAAGTGAACAGTTATCATGATCCTGCGGAGTACTGGATGCAGGCTTCTGGTCGAACGAATGAGCTGGATGTCAATGCGGTTGTAACGCATGAAACCTTCAATTGCGGCGTATGCGGCAAGGCAACTTCTTTTCAGGCGTTCCGGACTCCGGAGTATACGAGGGACGGCCAGACTGCTATGAACCGGAATGTGAAATATTCGGACGGTACGATGGTCGGCGGCTCGGGTACGGGCACGATCCTGGATGGCGTTCCCGGTCAGAACGCGAGCTATACGGGTTATCACTGGACGAAAGCAGTATGTGAGACCTGCGGTACGATCAACAGCAACATGAGCATTAACGATTATGGTTTCGGCAAGAACGTCTATTGGCTCTATGACTGTGACTCGAAATTCATGCAGGAACTGCCCGAACAGAAAACCTATGAGTATGTGGACAGTACCTATCACAAGGTCACAACGACCGGCGGTGAGTATTGCGCGTTCTGTTACGGCACGAATCACACCAAGAGCAGTGTTCTGGAACGGCATGACATGGAGAAAGAAATCCTTTCTCAGCCTGCCAATGGCCGGTTTGCCATCGTAGAGAAGTGCAAGGACTGCGACTACGCAAAATACGAGTATGTGGGTGCAAAGTCCGTTGTTGCCAGCTACTACGGTGTTGTGGACGGAGCACCGCACACCATCAGTGTGACAGACCTTTCTGATGCCGGTGTACGCACGGAAATCCGCTACGGCAACAGTGCAGACAGCTGCACAATGACCAGCGCGCCGAACTATACCGACAAGGGACAGTACGATGTGTATTATCAGATTACCTACACCTATCAGGGCGTAGAGATGACCGAGAACGGTGTAGCAAACGTCTGGCTGCATGATGAAACCACTAAGGATGACGGTAAGTGCAGCTGCGGCTGCTCAGACCCGAACTGCGGCTGCGAGGATAAAAACTGCGGCGGCAACTGCTGCACAGATAAAGGCTGCGGAGAAAAGCATCACTTCACGCTGCTGGATTCCGTAAAGGCCGGCTGCAAGACGCTGGGTTATGATCGCTATTTATGCACAGCCTGTGGAAAGATCGAAAAGCGCGATTATGTAGATTCTCTGGGTCATGCATGGCAGAGTGTAAAGATTCGCGAAGCCACCTGCGAAACGGAAGGCAAGCTACTAGCAATCTGCTCTCGCTGTGGTGAAATGAAAGAAACGGCAATGCCCAAGGGTGAGCACAAGTTTGAAACCCATTCGGTTGCGGCTACCTGCACCAATCCCGGCTATACCGTTCGTGAGTGCTCGATTTGCGGAGAGCGGCACATCGAAGATATTACTGCGACTCTGGCACACAAGTACGAAGACCATGTGATTCCCGCCACCTGTGAATATGGCGGCAAGACCATTCATCGCTGCGATGGCTGCGGCAGTGCATTCGTAACAGATTATACGGAACCGCTCGGCCATAGCTGGGACAAGGGTACTCTGGTGACGAATGCAACCTGCACCGGTGAGGGCGTGATGGAATATCACTGCGTTCGCTGCGGTGAGCACAAAATCGAGGGAAATGCTGCTGCCGGTCATGTTCCCGGTTCTGCGGCTACCTGTACGGAGCCTCAGCTTTGTACAAAATGCGGTGCGGTTCTGAATAAGGCACTGGGCCATGACTATAAGACCGAAATCACTAAGCCGACTTGCACGGAGATGGGTTACACCATGATGACCTGTACTCGCTGCGGCGATTCCAGCAAGACCGATTATACCAAGGCAACCGGTCACAAGCCGGGTGACTGGATCATCGATAAGCAGCCTACTGCGGACTCCGAAGGCAGCAAGCACAAGGAGTGTACTGAGTGCGGCGAAAAGCTGGATACGCAGCCGATCGAGAAAATCTACAACAGCGGTATGACTGACAGCAAGGGCCAGGCTGTTGTGGGCGGTTATCTGGTGACGGTAACGGATACGGAGGATAAAACGCCTGTTTCCAATGCGTCCGTGGTGCTGAACAAGGACAACAGCATTTCCATCCGTCTGCCGAACAGCAGACTGCTGGACTATGATGATCAGACCACTGTTCTGGTACAGCTGGTAAAGGATAAGAGCGCCGTTCAGGGTATGCGTATCGCTGTGACCGACAAGAATGATAACTATGCAGCAGATCAGACCGACAAGGCCGGTCAGATTACGGTTCCCATTGGAAACGGAAAGACCAACGAGGATGGCAAGATTACGGAGGGTTACGAAGATGCAGATCGTGACCGCTGGACGCTGACGATCAAGGTGGTTCACACTGACACCGGACGTCCGATTCAGGGTTCTGAGGTGTCCATTGGCAAGACCGGCAATATTACGGTTGAACTGCCCAAGGGCGTTGATATGGACAGCAAACATCAGGTGACGGTGATTGTAACCGACCCGCAGAAGGTGCCGCAGAAGAATATCAATGTGATTGTGAAGAACGATCTGGGTGACAAGGCCACCGGCAAGACTGATAAGAACGGTGAGGTTACGGTTCCCGAAGTCGAGAGAACGGAACATCACAGCGCTTATGTCGTTGGCTATACGGATGGTACGTTCGGACCGGAACGTAATATGACCCGCAGCGAAGCAGCAGCGATTTTTGCACGACTGCTGGCGGATAAGAATGGGGGCAACATTTCCCCTGTGGCAAAGACCAAGTTCAGTGATGTGCCTGCGTATGCGTGGTACAGCGGTTATGTGAAATATCTGAACAACAATGGCGTGACCTATGGCAACAGCAAGACCAACTTTGCACCGGACAAGCAGATTACCCGTGCCGAGTTTACCACTCTGGCGGTTCGCTTCTTTGATGTGTACGGCGATGGCGATGCTGAAATCATGGAACAGTTCAAGAGCTTTGATGATGTGAGCGACGGCTACTGGGCGGCAGAGTATATTAAGGCAGCTGCAAAGCATGGCTGGATCACCGGCTATGGGGACGGTTCGTTCCGCGCTGACCGTCAGATTACCCGCGCAGAGGTCATGACGATTGTGAACCGACTGCTTGGACGTGCGGCTGATCTGGAGTATGTCAGCGATAATCTGAGGAAGCTGAATACCTTCCCGGATGTAAGCCGCCGTTACTGGGCGTACAGTGATATTCTGGAAGCAGCAAACGCACACAATGCCATTCTGGGCACTGAGGAAAGCTGGTACAAGTAAGGCTTTCCAGTGGTCTGTCAATCGACAGGCCACATACATACCGTTTGCATATTTGCAAACACTTCTTACGGCATATATGATGAAGTCAAGAGAAAGGAGTGCTTGCAAATGTTCAAACGAGAGAATACAGTTCAGCTGGAAATCACATATAAGGAATTGCAGATGCTCCGGAGATATCTGCTCATCTGGAGAAATAAGCTGCTGGCGCAGGGACATATTACCGATCCGGTTGATGAACTGCTGGTCAAACTGGGCTGAAAAGCAAATAGACTTACATACATCGGCTGCTGCTTGTGCAATGGCCGATGTTCTTTTATCCGGGAGGAGGATTGAAAATGAGAAAGCGTGTAATCTGCGGCACAGCGGCAGCAGCGACTGTCATTGGTGTATTGCTTTGGCGCTGGTGGCGAAAGTAGAACAACACCCTGTCCATTATGGACAGGGTGTTGTTATGAGAATTACTTGATCCAGACAGAGGCGGGGTCGAAGTTGCTGAATGTGCAGCCGGATTGTGCAAAGGCAGTGCCGAGATTATAAGAACCAAAGCTGAAATACATGGTGATTTCGGAGCCGAGGAGGTCAGACTGAGCCTTCAAAGCCATTTGTTCTGCCTGCGCCTTCAGATCAGCGGCATTCATTGACTTCCACCAGCTTTTGAATTTGTCCATGGAAAGCGGGCCGGAATAAACGGCAGTGAAGATATGCTCATTACCGTATCGGGTGACCGGCTTTTCCGTGACCGTCCACTGAGAGGAAAAACTGCCAGTGCTATTGGTGGTTCGTGCAGCACCGACTACAGTAGCCATGTTTTTGGCGGAATCATAACCGACGGTCAGACCGTATGCTTCAGCCAGCGCACGAACCGGTGCATAGGTCGTGCCGTTGTAGGTGAAAACAAGAGCATCACGGCCCTGTGCATCTTTAGGCTGAAAAACCTCGCCATTGACCATGACCTGTGCTGGCTGGACGTTGAGGGTGATAAGACCGCCGGCTGCAAAGGCGGAAACTGTTGCAGAACTGATCAGCAGAGCCGCTAATGCACCGGACAGAAAGTATGTAATTCGTTTCATGGGAGTACCTCCGATTCATTTTGATGAATTTAGTGTAAAGGCGAAACTGCACAAGCGCAAAGGTACGGCTACATACACTGCAAGCAGCGTATGAAATCACATAGATGAGGAGGAAAGACGATGGATATTGAAGTAAGACCTGCCCCAAAGACCGAGCAGATGTACTGCTATACGCAGTCTGACCAGATTATGGGACAGACCGGCTGCATCGGTCATTTGCGTGCAGATATGGGTGACAGTGGCGATCAGTTCTTTCATGACTGGACCAGTCATTGCGAAAGGCTTCTGACGCCCGAGTTTGATGACGAGTTGAATCAGGTAATCAATCATCTGAGAGAAGATGGCGGTTTTTTGAAAAGCAGAGCGGCGGTATCAGCGTACTGTTACCGTCAGATCGACAGTGCGATTGATCTTTCCAGTCAGGATTTCGCGTTCCGTGCGGATACAAAGGATTATTCTTATCTTCTGCGGCTGAATCCACAGAAAGGAATGTATACGGTTTACTGCTACTGCTACAAGAGAGAGTTTCTGGACCATCATTTGCATCAGGCAGAAAAAGGGATTCGCTTTATCACATCGGATTATACGGCGCTCTTTCGCCTGCCAGATGGCGGTAAAATTCGTATCCTGCGGCAAGACGGAACCCATATAGACAGGGTTTGCAGGTACATCGACGATTACCATGTAGAAATCGGCTCCAGCTGGGACTCGATATATCATATCTGCCAGTTTGCCGAACAGATGGAACGTTGCCATAACACGGTGCTGCCGCTGGATACGATGGAGAATACTACCCGAAATACACGCAGCCGCCCAAAGGATCGAGGTGATGCGCGATGACAGAGCCGAAATACCTGATTTGGAGCAATTACTCGTTGGATTACGAGGATTGGCGTGAGGACCTGGAGGCAGAGTATCCCGAACTTTCCGAACAGGAACGGGAGGAAAAGATGTATGAACGGAATAGCGAATATCTGGACGATGAACGCATGAATCTCGATATTCAGCTGGATAAGCCGATTCTGGTGATTGTCGATCTCGGCCTCTGGAATGGACGTTACAGCGGCTACAAGGAAATCAAGAGCGGCAACATCAAGGACTGCCTGTTCTCGGAGTGCGACTATGTAACCTGGTATGTTGACAGGCTGGGTGATATGCGCTGTGATGCGGTTCACCATGATGGCACCAACCATTATCTCTATCGAACCTATAAGGACGGTGTCAGCGATGCGCAGATTGAGAATCTGAAAGAGAAAATTTATCGCGGCACCGCAACAAGGGCGGATATTACGCGCATAACTCGCCGGCTGGGCGATGAAATCGGCAAGGTCTATGGCTGGGATTTCCCGAAACAGAGCTTGTCAAGTGTGCAAAGAGATGCACGATGATGGAGGAAGGAGCGTATGGATAAGAACGCAGCACTGTGCGTGTATCTGAAGAAATATCACACCGGAAAAGAAAAAGCTGTTCCGAGCACAGAGCTGGAGCAGCTTTTTTCCTTGAACGGGCGTAACCTGCGCCGCAAGATCAATCGCTTGCGTCAGGATGGCGTTCCTATTTGCAGTGACCGGAGCGGATACTACTTTGCAGCAAATCAGGAAGAAGTGAATGCGACGGTCTTTCGTTTGACTGGACTGGTGACGAAAATATCCAATGCCCGGACAGGACTGCTGTATTCTTCGCTTTTAGGAGAGCTGCCGATTCCTGTTGAAGTGACAATTCAGATTGATGATGGAGGTGAGCGAGATGCCGAGCAAGTATCAGGTGATCACGGAGATGGAGGCGGAACATCTGCGGACTTTGACAGTGGATACGAATCACTATATGGACTTCTTGACCACTGCGGCGAATAATTTCAAATATTCGTTTCAAGAGCAGCTGCTGATTTTCGCACAGAAGCCTGATGCGACAGCCTGCGCCGAAGTCAGCTGGTGGAATAAGCATGGCCGCTGGGTTAATCGCAATACCAAAGGCATTGCGCTGCTGGTCGATACGGATGCACCGTATAAGCTGCGTCATGTGTTTGATGTATCCGACACCAACAGCAGAGCGGGCAAAGAAGTTCCCATCTGGAAGATGGAACAGAGATTCGTTGAGCCTGTCAAAAAGGTTTTGGCAGAACGATATGAGGTTGATACCCATGAGTCACTGGAGGATTGTCTGCTCAATGTGGCGGTCACATTCGTTAATGATAATTATCAGGATTATCTGGCAGAGCTGATGGAGGCAAAAGCGGGCAGCCTGCTGGAAAAGCTGGACGAGGACAATACACGCCTACAAATGCTGACCGCACTCAGTTACAGTGTCGGCTATATGCTGCATATCCGCAGTGGACTTCCGGGCAGAGCATATTTCGGAAATTCTCTGGACAAGATCTGCAATTTTAATACGCCAGAGGTTATCTCTATTCTGGGAGCAGCAGTCAGTGATATGTCTGAGGTTCTGCTCCGCGAAATCGCAGTATTAGTGCAGGATTTGCAGCGAGAAGAAAGAAATCAGAATCGCACATTTGAGGTTCCGGCGGACAGCCGGTATGATGTGAACAGAACAGCAACAACAGAAGGGAGCGCTGAATATGGAAGTGACCTACCACAAGGAGGGCGAGTATTACCTGCCGGATCTGATCGTGCCGGAGACACCGAAGGTTGGGAGGTATGGAATGCTGCGGCGGAGATTCCTTCGGGAGAACCGGAACGGCACGTACACAGCGATGCTGCTGACCGGCAAGCTGAATCAGCATCTGGAGGAGATCGACCGTCAGGCGAACGAGATGATGGGAACGCTGACCGCGCAGATGTCAAAGCAGGAGGGCGTGAACGAGAGCCTGAAAGCGGAGAACCAGATGAAGTGGGTCGGGCTGATGAACAACATCCAGGCAGCAGCGGAGGAAATCGTGCTGAAGGAACTGGTGTACCGGTAACGCGAGATATTGGCGCTGCCACGATGCGGGCCGTTGGCTTGACCGGATTGGAGGTCTTTCACGATGAGTGGTACAAGGACTCCAAGGCGCCATATTACCACTCCGATGAGGAAAAGAATGAGCTGCTGCGTACCAGTGATGCGCTGAAAGGCCATCGGACAGAAATCGCTTCATTTTTTGCTGACCATGAGGACAAGAATGAACGTGTAGATTTTATCAAAACGTTCTTTGATAACACGTTCACCGAAATGATACTGAGTAACGGTCAGCGGGCAGGCTATCGAGCATTTGACACAGTGTTTATGATGTGGCGAGGCTCGGCAAGCGACCCGGAGCAGAGAGTGATTATGAAGTGGAGCACGGTTGCAGACCATATTACCGGAATGATCGTGCTGCATGAGTGGCTTTCACCGGATGAAGCAGTTTTTCCCAGCGTAAATGAACAGCTTTCTCTGATTGGCGAAGCCGAGTCCAAAAAAGACTCGGCTTTTGTTATGCCGCAAGAGGCGATTGATTATGTACTCAGCAGTGGCAGCGGATTTGAAGACGGAAAACGGCGCATCTACCAACAGTTTCTCAAGCAGGAAGGAACAGAAGCGAATGTTCGGTTTCTGCGGCGAGAGTACGGAATCGGCGGCCATTCTGATGCCATTCCCGGTACAGACTACTGGCTGGAGTATGATGCAAAGGGGCTTCACCTCAGCAAACTGCATGATGACGGCAGCAAGGCAGTTAATCTGTCCTGGAATGTTGTTGAGAAGCGCATTGGTGAGTTGATTGCACTGGGACGGTATCTGAGTAAGGCAGAAATTGAGCGAATCAGTGCGGAACAGTCTTCAACGAAAGCGGATCAATCGACTGCTGCCCCGGCAAATGAAGAAGAACCGGTGCAGCGGCACTACTCACTTGGCGATAAGGTATATCTGGGCGTTAAAGAATATGAAATTCTTGCAATCGACGATCATATGGTTCGGTTGTATGATTCGGAGTACCCGCTGTTCAACGAAGAACTGAGCCGCAGTGACTTTGATCGGCGCATTGCAGAAAATCCGCTGAATGACCAGCCGAAAGAAAACAGTGGCGAGCAGGCAGCCGGTGTAAAACCGCAAGCAATTGGTCGATTGGACTATCTGGACTCGAATGGACATGTCGGAGAGCAGGTGGAATATGATGACGAAATCCAGCTTGTCGAGCAAGTCAAAGAAGACGTAGATACAGGTGCACCGTTTACCATTACCTTGTATCGTGACCAGAACGGCACTACCATTCCACAGGATTTCTTGACAGACCTTGGAACACCGCCAAAGGGCTTTGCAGTCGTGGACTACGCAGAGGGACACAGAGAATATCTGCTGAACGAAAGCATACGCATGATCAACCTGTACGCGCTGGAGTGCTTTGAGGAGAAAGCGGATTTCAGCGATCTAACCGCAGTTCCGCTGGCGTATAGCACATCGGGTGATGGTGAGCATAGTATTCAGGTGGATGTAGATCTTGAGAACAGTCGTATGCTTTATGCGGTGGACAATGAAGAAATTGCCCGGATTCAGTTTGCGGATTTGGGTGACCTGAATGAGTCCCTTGCAAATATGACATTCGATGAACTCATTGCCTTTGGTGAAAACGAGTATGCTGCACAGCGCCAGAAGCCAGAGCAACCGAAGGAAACTTTGCTTATACCACCAGCTGCAAGGAAAAAGGAGATAGCGGCACCGCTGACACTGCTGCCGGAAATTCCGGATGCAGAACGCGCAGAGTACCATATTTCCAATGATCTGCTGGGTGTCGGAACGCCGAGGGAGCGATATGCACGAAATATCCGTGCCATTACCACGCTGAAAAAAGTGGAGGCCGAACACCGGCTGGCAACGCTACAGGAGCAGGAAGAACTTGCTCAATATGTTGGCTGGGGTGGGCTGTCAGACTGTTTCGATGAGCGCAACAGCCATTATGCCGAGTTGAAAGCACTGCTATCCGATGACGAGTACGAAGCCGCGCGCGAATCGACGCTGACAGCGTTCTACACACCGCCTGTTGTGATTCGGTCGATGTATCAGGTTTTAGAAAGGCTTGGATTCCAGCGTGGTAATATTCTGGAGCCGTCCTGCGGTGTTGGCAATTTCATCGGTATGCGTCCGGATAATCTGTCCGACTCGAAAATCTATGGCGTGGAGCTGGACAGCATCAGCGGACGAATCGCGCAGCAGCTATATCAGAAATCGTCTATCGCTGTTCGTGGGTTTGAAAAAACAGATCTGCCGGACAGCTTTTTTGATGCCGCCATTGGTAATGTGCCGTTTGGCTCTTTTAAGATTGTGGACAAGCGGTATGACAAGTATAACTTCCTGATCCACGACTATTTCTTTGCCCGCACTATGGATAAGGTGCGGCCCGGCGGTATTATCGCGTTCATCACCAGTAAAGGCACGATGGATAAGGAAAATCCGTCTGTACGCAAATATCTGGCACAACGAGCGGAGCTGCTCGGAGCAATCCGACTGCCCAATAATACGTTCAAGGATGCAGCGGGAACAGAAGTCACCACAGATATTCTCATTTTGCAAAAACGTGATCGCATGGTCGATCAGCTGCCGGAATGGGTCAACCTTGGCATTGATGTAAATGGTTTGCCCATGAATCAGTATTTTGTAGATAATCCGAATATGGTGCTTGGAACCATGCAGGAAGTGAGCGGTCCATATGGTCCGGAAACGGCCTGCTTGCCGACTAACGGCAGCAGTCTGGAAGAGCTCTTGACGGATGCAATTCAAAATATCAATGGGTCTGTGATGGAGTACGAAGTTGATGACCCGGAAAGTGAGGAGGAAGATCGCTCTATCCCGGCTGACCCGTCCGTACGCAACTTCAGCTTTACTGTTGTAGATGGTCAAGTCTATTATCGGGAAAACAGCATCATGCACCCGGTCGATTTGTCTGTAACCGGCGTAAACCGAGTTAAAGGCTTAATTGCAATCCGCGAGTGTGTCCGTAAGCTGATCGAATATCAGACAGAAGATTACCCGGACACAATGATTCAGCAGGAACAGACTAACTTGAATGCCCTGTACGATGCATTTGAGAAGAAGTATGGGCGCATCAATACCAGAGCAAACAAATCTGTTTTTGCTGATGACAGTTCCTTCTGCCTGCTTTCTTCCTTGGAAGTGCTGGATGACGAGGGAAACTTCGTGCGCAAGGCAGATATGTTCAGCAAGCGCACAATCCGGCAGCACACGGAGATTACCAGCGTTGATACCGCCTCGGAAGCTCTGGCAGTTTCTATGGGCGAAAAGGCAAAGGTGGATATGCCGTATATGATGCAGCTGACAAGTAAAACGGAAGAAGAAGTATTTGCAGATCTCAGTGGTGTCATTTTTCGGAATCCGCTCTATGAGGAGAACGGCACTCAGGCGAAATACCTGACCGCAGATGAGTACCTTTCGGGCAATGTGCGTGAAAAATTGGCGGTGGCGCGGAGACTGGCAGAAAGTGAGCCGGTATTTGCAGCGAATGTGACCGCGTTGGAAGAAGTTCAGCCAACGGACCTGACTGCAAGCGAGATTTCGGTTCGTCTTGGCGCAACATGGCTTCCGGAAGATGTGGTGCAGGAATTCATGTATCAGCTGCTGGACACGCCGTATTACGCACAGTGGAAAGTGAAGGTGCATTATTCCCGCTACACCGGCGGGTGGAATGTAGAGGGCAAGTCCTATGACCGCAGCAATATCAACGCGATCAGCACCTATGGTACAGATCGTGTAAATGCTTATAAGATCATTGAGGATACACTGAATTTGCGGGATGTGCGTGTTTTCGACTATGTGGAAGACGAAAACGGAAAACGAGTACCGATCCTGAATAAGAAAGAAACAGCAATTGCACAGGGTAAGCAAGAATTGATTAAGCAAGCGTTTCAGGACTGGATTTGGAAAGACCAGCCGAGAAGAGAACGGCTGTGCAAGCTCTACAATGAGCAGTTCAACGCATTGCGACCCCGTGAGTATGATGGAACTCACTTGAAATTTGTTGGTATGAACCCCGAAATCCAGCTCCGGCAGCATCAGCTGAACGCAGTTGCACACATTCTCTACGGAGGCAATACGCTGCTTGCACATGTTGTGGGAGCAGGGAAAACCTTCGAAATTGTTGCCGCAGCTCAGGAGAGCAAACGGCTTGGACTGTGCCGAAAATCGCTGATTGTCGTGCCGAATCACCTGACAGAACAGTGGGCGGCAGAGTATTTACAGCTGTACCCTTCTGCCAACATTCTGGTTGCAACAAAGAAAGACTTTGAAAAAAAGAACCGCAAACGCTTCTGCGGCAGAATTGCAACCGGCGATTTTGATGCCGTTATTATTGGCCACAGCCAGTTTGAAAAGATTCCAATGTCCGTTGAGCGGCAGCGTTATATTCTGGAGCAGCAGTACCATGAAATCATGGACGGTATCCGAGAACTGAAAGAACAGAACGGAGATCGTTTCTCGGTCAAGCAGTTGGAACACTCTAAAAAAGCAGTGCAGGCAAAGCTGAATAAGCTGAACGACCAGAGCCGGAAAGATGACCTTGTTACCTTTGAAGAACTAGGTATTGATCGACTGTTTGTGGACGAGGCACATTACTATAAAAACCTTGCCGCATTTTCTAAGATGCGGAATGTGGGCGGTATCAGTCAGACGGAGGCGATGAAATCCAGTGATTTGTATATGAAAAGCCGTTATCTGGACGAGATTACTGGTGGCAGAGGCACAGTATTTGCGACGGGCACCCCAATCAGCAACAGCATGGTGGAGATGTACACGATGCAGAAATATCTTCAGTATGGAACGCTCAAAGAGAAAAACCTGCTGCACTTTGATGCCTGGGCAAGCACCTTTGGCGAAACTGTTACTGCCATTGAACTGGCACCGGAGGGGACTGGGTATCGAGCGAAAACACGCTTTGCCCGGTTTTATAACTTGCCGGAGCTGATGTCGATGTTTAAGCAGACGGCGGATATTCAAACGGCGGATATGCTCAAGCTGCCGGTACCGAAAGCAAATTATCACAATGTTGTGCTGAAACCGTCGGCGTATCAGGTGGAAATGGTAAAGGACCTCTCGGAACGAGCTGAGCGTGTGCGTAATCGTATGGTTGATTCCAGCGTAGACAATATGCTGCTTATCACCAACGATGGCCGTAAGCTGGCACTGGATCAGCGACTGATGAACCCTATGCTGCCAGACGATGAGAATGGCAAAGTCAGTGCCTGTGCAAAGAATGTATTTGAAATCTGGCAGAAAACTGCGGAACAGAAATCAACACAAATGGTGTTCTGCGACCTGTCAACGCCGCATAACGATGGAAATTTCAATGTCTATGATGGCATTCGGGATAAACTGCTGGATATGGGTATTCCCAAAGATCAGATTGCCTATATTCATAATGCAGCCAGTGAGGCGCAGAAGAAGGAACTGTTCGGCAAAGTCCGCAGCGGCGAAATCCGAGTGCTGATTGGCTCAACGCAGAAAATGGGTGCCGGTACGAATGTCCAGAAAAAGCTTATCGCCCTGCACCATGTCGATTGCCCGTGGCGACCGTCCGATTTACAGCAGCGCGAAGGCCGCATTATCCGTCAGGGCAATGAGAACCCGGAAGTTGAGATTTACACCTATGTAACAGAGAATACATTCGACAGCTACCTCTATCAGATGGTTGAGGGAAAGCAAAAGTTCATTGGTCAGGTCATGACTTCCAAAGCACCGGCCCGATCGGCGGAGGATATTGATGAAACAGCATTATCTTATGCCGAGGTGAAAGCACTTTGTACCGGTAATCCGTATATCAAGGAAAAGATGGATCTGGACATTGCAGTTCAACGGCTGAAAATGCTGAAAGCAAGCCATTTGAGCCAGAGATATGCACTGGAGGATAAGATCGCAAAAGCGTTTCCCGATCAGATTGCGGCGCTGGAACAGAAAATCAGCGGATACAAGAGTGATATTGAGCTGCGAGAGGCACAGACAATGCCGAATGAAGACGGTTTTTCTTCAATGGAGGTCGAGGGAACCGCCTATATCGAAAAGAAAGCTGCGGGCAGCGCATTGCTGGCAGCGGCGCATAATATGACAAGCCCTGATGCGATTCCAATCGGAATGTATCGGGGCTTTGCCATGGTCCTCTCGTTTGACACCTTTGCAAAGGAGTATCGACTGAATCTGAAAGGCCAGCTCAGTCATCCGATTTCTCTTGGTACAGACCTGTTTGGCAATATCCAGCGCATTGATAATATGCTTGCCGGATTGGAGAGCGATCTCCGGCAGTGCGAAGCACAGCTGGATAATGCAAGGGTTCAACTGTCCAATGCCAAGGCGGCAGTGGACAAGCCGTTCCCGCAGGAAGATGAACTGAAAACCAAGCTGGCACGACTGGATGAACTGAACATTCTACTCAATCTGGATAAGCGGGAGAATGAAATTGTGGACGGCGAACCCGATGAGGGGGAGCCGAAAGAAAAGAAACGCGAAATGGAACGATGAGGAGATGAGAGTTTGACAACAGCAATGAGTCTCGGCCTGCTGTTTATCGCTAAGATGGCAGACAACGCCTTGAGCACCGTAAAAACGATTATGATTCAGAGAAACCGGAGTCTGCTGGCAGGCGTAGCAATTGCGCTTTCCAGCTTTCTTTATTTCTGGATTACACGCAGTGTGGTTCTGGCAGATAGCATGTTGACTACGCTGACTGTAGCAGTGGCCAGTGGTGTTGGCTGCTTTTTGGTCAGCGGCATCAATAACAAGCTGTCCAAGGATCGCACCTATGTCAATGTGGTGATGTCTGATGATATGGCAGCGATGCAGGACTTTCGGGATTACCTTGCCAAACACCATATTACCAATGTTGCGTCAGATAGCTATACGCTGGACTGGAATCGCAAGACGCTGACCGTAACAGCATACGCAGAAACCAAGGAGCAGAGCCGAATCATCAATTCATATATGGAGAACTCGGATACCAAATATAAACGGGTGATTCATAAAGCCTGAATGAACTTGCGTAGGGGAATCTCCTCCCCTACCCTACATAGCTGCTTTCGTATCAGCTGTGAATTGAAATTAGGAAGGTGATGAAAATGAACAACGAGGAACTGAATACTGCGCTCTATCAGAAGATGGAGCGTGAGCAGGACAAATATCGCAAGTGGCTCGTTCAGTGTCCGCCAGAGGAAATTCTTTCCCATGCTTATGAGTATGTTGTGCGCGAGGATATTCTGATGTCTATGGAAGAATTGAATCTGCCGGACGATCAGGCGATGGCACTGCTCAAACAGCGTGGGCCGCTCGACGACGTATTCAAGGATTTCAGCAAACTGGAAACCGACTACATGGAAACGGTGCGCGGTGCGATCGAGTCGTTTGCAGAGCGGAAAGCGGCAAAGGACCGGAACTGGGAGGCGAGGTAATGCCGGTTGTATCAAAAGAAGAAATCGCCAATGCCAGAAAGATGGATCTGCTGTCATACCTCAGAGCGTATGAACCGGGCGAGTTGGTGCGCTTTTCGGGTGAAACGTACTGTACCAGAACGCATGATTCGCTGAAAATCAGTAACGGAAAGTGGTATTGGTTTTCGCAAAATATCGGCGGTCGGTCGGCGCTGGATTATCTGGTTAAGGTGAAGGAGATGTCGTTCCCGGAGGCAGTGAAAATGCTCAACGGGCAGACTGTTCAGCCGATATGCTACGAGAAACCGCCGCCTGCCCCGAGAAAGCTGCTTTTGCCGTCATTGGACACCAATACGAGCAAAACAGAGGCGTATCTAAAGAGCAGAGGAATCCATCCGCAAATCATAGCGTATTGCGTTCAACATGGATTGCTGTTTCAGTCAAAGAACGCCAATGATGTTATTTTTGTCGGATACGATACCAAAGGAACCCGGCGTTATGCAGCGCTGCGCTCCATGACTACGGATTACAAGGGCGAGGCAACCGGCAGTGATAAGCACTTTTCCTTTGCACTGGTTGCGGATGACAGACCAGTTAGAGAGGTTCATGTCTTTGAGGCCGCGATTGATGCCATGAGCTATGCATCGCTGAAAATCATGTATCACAAAGACTGGAGAAAAATCGCGTATCTGTCGCTGGCAGGCGTGTTCGCGAGTAAGCGGGCGAATGTAGTGCCGGTAGCGCTGGAGCAGTTTCTGAAAGACCACTCGCAGATTACGAAGGTGGTTCTGCATCTCGACAATGACCGTGTAGGCCGTCAGGCAGCAGAGAGTATTATGGGTGGCCTAGATAAGAAGTATACGGTCCTGAACCGCCCGCCGCGAGCCGGAAAAGATGTGAACGATTACCTGCGAATGGAGATTGCAAATCGGAATGGAAAGGAGCGAGAACGATGATGGACATTAAAATCTATCAGATCAATTTGAGCAGGGATGACGACCAAGTGGCCTTCCTGGGACTTTCTCAGCTTGATAAGTTTCAGGGAAGTTCAGAAGTAAACAGTGAGATTTACGATAAAGTGTTTGAGGGAGCGGTTGAGGCTGATACGTTGGAAGGTGTATATCAGATGTTCAACTGTGATTGCCCGGAAGATTTTCGAGGACACTCGTTGTCGGTTTCTGATGTGGTCGAGATTGTTAACGGTGAAAATGCTGGCTTCTATTTCTGTGACAGCATTGGCTTTCAGCGGGTTGAGTTTGAACCCGAACGGACGCAGAAACTGGATACGGGAATGCTGCGTGTTGTTCTGGTGGAGCCGGGCAAGGCAGCGCGTGTTGCAGAGATTGATGGTTCTCTAGAAGGAATGCAAAAAACGGTTAGCGGTTATATTCAGGCGGTCTATCCGTTTGAAGAAACTGTGTGTCTGGTCTGCAATGAGGAAGGCAAGCTGCAGGGACTTCCGCTGAACCGCGCCTTGCGGGATGAAGACAATCGCATCTATGATATTGTGGCGGGAACCTTTTTTGTGTGCGATTGCAGTACGGAGAACTTCAAGAGTTTGAGCGAGGAACAGCTGAAGCGCTACACCGAAAAGTATAAGCGCCCTGAACGATTTGTGCAGATTGATGATCAGATTCTTGCAATTCCGATGCCGGTCAAATCGGATAAGGAACGGGAGCGCTGAAAAAGGCAGAAGACCGAACTGCCGTAAGAGAGCATAGCGGTATCGGTCTAACAAGCAACGGATTTGATTGTGCAAATCCAGCTTGACAGGGGCGAGAACCCCTATGACCCCTATTGGCTCTAACAGAATGAATAAAAAAGGAGAACGCAGGCTGTCGTGGGAAATGACAGTCTGCGTTCTTCAAGTTTCACGCTTGTAATGTGGTAGAGGTTTGTAGGGCTCTCTCTGATATTTGGAATAGCGGTCTGACGATGGGGAAATCGAGTTGCAGAGCGTTTCAACATCATAGTGAATGGGTGCGCTTTGAACAGCATCTAAGAGGATTCGTTCCAAATGCTCGTATTCAGATAATTGATCCAGTGATGCCATGACGAAAGAATCACGGACGTAACCAGCACTGGCGGCGAGCAATTCCTGATCCATGAAATAGCCGTGCTGCTCGACAAAAAAAGTCATCATCATTACTACGGTATGAGTATTGCCCTCGCGGAAAGGATGAACCTGCCAAATACGAGGGAAGCATCGACTGATAGCACTTACAAATTGCTCACGAGTCAGACTATCCCAATTCGGCTGGTATAGTGCGGAAAATGCACTTTCCAAATCATTGGGAATTTCCTCATCATTGCTATACCAAACACTGCGACCAGCTAACAATCGCTCACGCTTTTCAATGTTGATAATGCGGTATTTGCCAGCCCAATCATATAAATCGCCAAAAAGAAAATGGTGGATTTCACAGAGACCCGATGGGGTGAAGTCATGAAAACCGCGTTCGTACAGGAGCATCATGTTTGCCCGACTTTGCTCTGCCTCGATTCGATCAAGTGTGTTCTCATCTTTAATGCCTAACGAATTACGGAGAACAGGCACATCGTCATACAAGTATAAATCAGCCATTTTGGTGTACCTGTGATGCAATCTTTCGATGAAAAGACATTAGTGCGGATTTCATTTGTTCGCCAGTAATCTCGCCTTTCGCCCAGCTAAGAGAAAGCATCCGGGCATAATCAGAAACTGGTGCACCTTCGATTGCATTAATTGCATCAGCGGTCTTTACTGCCGCAACACGTCTATTAAACTGCTGTGTAGTCATAAAATCAACTCCTGACCACAGTATACCATGCTGACAATTAGAAAGGAAGAAAAATATGCGTAAGAGAAATTGCCGTGTAGAAATCTATTTTACCAAGGACGAACTGGAGAGCCTGACCAAGAAGGTTCGCAAGTCCGGCCTGTCCCGTGAGAGCTTTTGCCGCCACCTACTGAATGGCGCGGAGATCAAGGAAGCGCCTTCTGCAGACGTGCCGATGCTGATCAATGAGGTGCGTCGCGTTGGCTACAACATCGATCAGATCCTGCGCATGGCGAATGCGCGCGGCATGCTCGATGTACCCAAGCTGCGCGAAGCGCTGACGGAGAACCGCAAAGTTGAGAAGATGATTACGGCGGCATATACGATGCCGGAAGACTGATATGGCAGTCACTTCAATTTGGCCGGTCAAGAGTCGCTTGGACCATGTGATCAATTATGCGCGAAATCCGGCGAAGACAAGGGAAAGATCTTTGGTGGCACAAGCTTCACTTCATGCAATTGACAACGTGATTGAATATGCGGCGGATACAATCAAGACGGAGGAACGCGCATATGTTTCGTGCCTGAATTGCCGAGAAGACGATGCAGCAGCGCAAATGATGGAAACGAAACGATACTGGGGAAAACCTGATGGGCGGTTGTGCTTCCATGGGTATCAGTCTTTTGCGGAAGGTGAAGTGACAGCGGAAACCGCCCATGCAATCGGAGTGGAATTAGCAGAAGAATTGTGGGGAGAACGATTTGAAGTTGTAATTGCTACACACTGCAACACAGGCCATTACCACAATCATTTTGTAATCAACTCGGTTTCATGGGCAGACGGCTATAAGTTCAATAATTCGAAGTCGGATTATGCCGAGATGAGAAAAATATCAGATCGCTTATGTCGAGAGCATGCAATTTCTGTGATTGATGTGCCGAGCGGCAAAGGAAAACACTACGCACAGTGGTCTGCCGAAAAGAATGGCAAACCAACGTACCGCAGCATGATTCGCGCTGATATTAACCGGGCAATCCGGGCATCGACTACGGAACGGGATTTTATCCGCATCATGCAGGAGATGGGGTATGAACTGAAGACGCGCGGAAAGAGTGGTGAGCCGCTCAAATACCCCGCAATCAAGCCGCCGGATGCCAAAGGATATTTTCGCTTTCACAAGCTGGGCGAGGAGTATTCGCTCGATGCGATTAAAGATCGTATTTTGGACAACATCTCAAAGCAGTATCCGTTTCCTGCTGTAGAGCATCATGCACCACGTAAATATCGAGTGCGCGGAAACGTGCGCAGATCAGTGACAGGCCTTCAAGCCCTGTATTTTCGATACTGTTATGAACTGCATATTCTGGTGAAGCATCCGACATCCGTAAAGCGGGTGTCTTTTTTACTGAAAGAGGATGTTACCAAACTGGATCGACTGGATGCGCAGACAAGGCTTTTGGCAAGAAACCACATCCGTACAGGTGAAGATTTATCTGCATATCAATCAAATGTAGAAGCTGCGGTACAGGCACTCGTTGGAAAACGACATGAATTGCGAAATGAACTGAAATGCGTTAAACGCAGAAATGGTGTTGATGATGCAGTCAAGGCACAGATTAAGGACCTGACTGCGGAGATCAGAGCGAAGCGAAAGGAGGTGGTTTTATGTAGTGAAATAGCAAAGCGTTCCGAACAAGTGCGAGAGGAGTTGGAACGGCTGAATAAACAGAAGAAACTGGAACGAAAGGAGCGAGATGAGCATGAGTTATTCGGGCGACGCGGCAGAACAGGTCGTGAGAATGTCGCTGGAAGGGGCTGAAGTTGCCGCCAAAATCACCGGTGCAGGCGCGAAACAGGTCGCTGTTCTTCTGTATGCCATTCTGCGTGAACAGAAAAAGACCAAGGGTAAGACGCGGCTGACGAATATGCTGCGAAGCGGCAAAGAACTGAAAGTCTTTGCTGTGAAGGACACTGATCTGAAGCAGTTTTGCGAGGCATCCAAGAAGTATGGTGTGCTGTACTGCGTGCTGAAGGACAGGAATGCTGATGACGGTATTACGGATGTGATGGTTCGAGCGGAGGATGCAAGCAAGATCAACCGCATTTTTGAGCGTTTTCAGCTTGCAACGGTTGATATGGGCAGCGTTAAGAGTGAAATCGAACGCAGCCGCCGCGAGAAAGCCGCAGAGGAATTTCCGGAACCGGAGCGCAGCGCAGCCGAGTCGGATAAAACGGCACAGTTGGTAGATTCCATGTTGCAGAAACCGGACAAGGAGCAAGAGGGGCATACACCAAACCCCGCACAGGCTCGGACGACAAAATCCCCTCAGTCCGAGCCTATCTCAAGGCCCAGCGAACGAAGCGAGCGGGATATCTCTAATCGAGAACGGGTACGGCCATCTGTACGGCAGGAACTGAAAGACATTAAGGCAGAGCAGGCTGCGAAGGCCGCAGAGAAAGCGAAGGACCGTGCTGAGAAAATGCCTGCGACTGAGCATCATGCCCCAAAGAAGAAGCGCAGGAAGAGAAAGGAGCGTTGAGCATGGAAAACAATGACGGTCTGGTTCAGAACAGCAATGCTGAACCTTTTGATAAGGAAAAATGGGCAAAACAGAAACGTGAGGAGCGCAAAGTTGTCTATCAAATGATTGACGATGCAGCGGTCGCGGCAGTCAGCAGCGGTGAGAAGTTTCAGGCGTTTCTGAATATTCAGGCGCAGTTTGACCGGTATTCTGCCAGTAATGCGCTGCTGATTGCCCATCAGTGTCCGGATGCGACGCAGCTGGCAGACTTTGCTGCCTGGAAGAACACTGGTGTTCACATCAAGAAAGGGGTTTGCGCCATCAACCTTCTGGAACCCGGACAGGAATATACGAATCAGGACGGTACGGTTAAGACCTCTTACAAGGTGAAAAAGGTGTTCGATGTGTCGCAGACAACGGCTTTGCAGAAGCATGAGACGTTGGTATCCCATGATAAAAAGTTGCTGCTGAATGCGCTGGTTGATCATCGGCCTTGCGAAATTGAGGTTTCGGACGACCTGCCGGAACGAGTGAATGTACTGTATCAGCCAGCGGACAGCAAGATTTACGTTCGTCAGGGCACGGATGCAGAACCGCTGTTTCGCGGACTGGCACAGGAAATTGCAAAGGTCCATCTGAAACAGAAAAAACTGACCTGCTGCAACCCTGCCTTTACGGCATATTCGGTTGCGTATGTGCTGTGCAGGAAAAATCAGCTGTCCTGCGAGACGTTTCGTTTTGATCGAATGCCAGCGGAGTTTGGCGGTATGGACGCCAAGAGCGCAAGACAGGAGCTTAGTACGATCAGGCGTGTTTCCAACGTGATGATTGGTGATATGAACCGAGTGCTGGATACGCATGACCGGAAACAGCCGCAAAGAGAGAACGCCAACAGAGAGGAACGGTGACAAAGATGGCATCTGATAAGAAAGTTGTAACGCTGGAGGAACACGAGCAGCGGCTTATGGTGCGTGGTCTGGCAGATTACCGTAACGATGCAATCCGGGATGGTAAGCCGACGGACGATATTGATGACTTGCTTCTCAAAGTGATCGACGCACCGCCCAAACGGAAACGGGGGCTGTGGCGGAATGAAGCAAGATAAGTTTTCGCCAGTAAGCCTGATCTGCTATGCCTGCGGTTGCATACCGGTCATCTGGATAGCGCTGTTGTTCGCTCCGTATTTAGATGATGGATTGATCGGTTTGATTAAGAATGCCGGTGCCGCATTTGCAAATCCGTTTCATATCATGCTTTGTAGGGATAGTCTCCGAGCTGTCCTTATTTTTCTACTGATTTACGGGTTGGCTTTGGCGGTATTTCTCTCGAGTGACCGAAATTACCGCAGGCGCGAGGAGCATGGTTCAGCACAGTGGGGTTCTCCAAGGGAAATCAGTCGAAAGTATGCAAATAAGGCTGCGCCAGAAAATAAAATCCTGACGCAGACTGTTGCAATCGGACTTGATGGTCGAAAGCACCGACGAAATCTGAATATTCTGTGCTGCGGCGGCAGCGGTGCTGGCAAGACGCGCTTTTTTGCAAAACCCAATGTGATGAATGCGAATACCAGCTTTGTTTGTCTTGACCCAAAGGGCGAACTCCTGCGCGATACAGGCAATCTTCTGAAATCCAAGGGCTATGAAATTAAGGTGATCGATCTCATCAATATGGAGAAAAGCCACTGTTACAATCCGTTTGTCTATCTGCGGAATGATAATGATATTCAGCGCCTTGTGACGAACCTGTTTAAGAATACCACACCTAAAGGCAGTCAGTCGCAGGACCCTTTCTGGGATCAGGCGGCGCAAATGCTTCTGCTGGCTCTAATTTTTTATCTTCATTATGAAGCTCCGGAGGACGAACAGAACTTCCCCACGGTGATGGAGATGATTCGAGCGGGTGAAGTGCATGAGGACGATGATGGTTTTGTTTCGCCGCTGGACGAACTGTTCGACCGACTGGAGATGCGTAATCCGGAGCACATTGCCCTGAAATATTATCGCAACTACCATTCTGGCAGCGGCAAAACGCTGAAATCCATTCAAATCACACTGGTTGCCAGACTGGAGAAGTTCAATCTGGAGTCCCTTGCTGGTATTACGCAGACCGATGAAATGGAGCTATGGAGCGTAGGCGAGAAGAAAACGGCTGTGTTTGCAGTGATTCCGGATAATGACAGCAGCTTCAATTTCCTTGTCGGTATGCTGTACACGCAGCTGTTTCAACAGCTTTACTACCAGGCAGACATTGTTCATGGCGGCAGACTGCCGGTTCATGTGCATTTTGTGATGGACGAGTTTGCAAATGTCGCCCTGCCCGATGAGTTTGATAAGCTGCTGGCTACGATGCGCAGCCGTGAGATTTCAGTGAGCATTATTATCCAAAACCTTGCACAGCTGAAAGCATTATTCGAAAAACAGTGGGAAAGCATCGTGGGCAACTGTGATGAGTTCCTGTATCTCGGCGGTAACGAGCAGTCTACGCATGAATATGTGTCCAAGCTGCTCGGCAAGGAAACGATTGATACGAACACCTATGGACAATCCAAAGGTAGAAACGGCAGCTACTCGGTCAACTGGCAGATCACAGGCCGAGAGCTGATGACACCTGATGAAGTGCGTATGCTGGACAACCGCTACGCACTTCTTTTTATACGCGGTGAGCGACCGGTCAAAGACTTCAAATACGATGTTTTGAAACATCCGAATGTGAAACTCACCACAGACGGCGGTATGGAGCCTTACCAGCATGGACAGGACACACGCAGTATCGCATCTGTCGTACTGGACGCTGAACTTGCTAAAAAGGCAGAGAAACTGACCGTTTCCAGTCAACATGACTTCGTGCTTCTCACAGAAGAGGAGCTAGAAGAACATTTCAAGAAGATGGAGGAAAAACAACATGAAAAACAAAAATGAAAACCGGAAGCCGGTGCCTGACAAGGTGAAAAAGGGCTTCCGTCGCTACTGTACGGCGGTGATGGCTGCGGCAGTGCTCTGCTGCTGCACCGTCCCGGCGTTTGCGGCAGACGATCCGCTGGCAGTGATCAACAACCTGAGCAATTTTATTTTCGGCCTGATTCGCGCTGTTGGTCTGATCCTGCTTGGCTGGGGTATCGTGCAGGTAGGTCTGTCGCTTCAGTCCCATGACCCCTCTCAGCGTTCTAACGGCTTCCTGACACTGGCAGGCGGCATTGTCATCACCTTTGCCAAGGAAATCCTGACGCTGATTACCGGCGGCTAAGATACGTTATCCAACAGTTTGGGGCAGGCATGATGCCTGCCCCGGAAGGAGGTGCTTGAAGTGTCGGATAACTGGGTCGTACAAAACCTGACCAATGCGCTGGAAACATGGAATGATAAGCTGTCAGAGATTTGGCTGCTCATTACGCAGTCGCCAGAAAACTTTAAGGGCGGCGCGATTTGGAGTGTGATCGTCAGCATTCATGGCGCACTCCAGGCGATTGGATATGCGCTTCTGGTGGTTTTCTTTGTGGTTGGCGTGATGAAAACCTGCGGCAGCTTTGCGGAAATCAAGAAGCCTGAACACGCAGTAAAGCTGTTTGTGCGGTTCGCCCTTGCCAAAGGACTGATTTCCTACGGCATGGAATTGATGCTGGCTCTGCTCAATATTGTACAGGGCGTTATTTCTTCGATTATGAATGCCGCAGGATTTGGAGGAGCACAGCAGACGGTATTGCCACAGGAGATTATTACAGCCGTAGAAGAATGCGGCTTTTTTGAAAGCATTCCTCTGTGGGCCGTCACGCTGATCGGCGGACTGTTCATTTGGGTGCTGTCTTTTGTGATGATTCTAAGTGTTTATGGGCGGTTTTTTAAGATGTTCATGTACACGGCAATTGCGCCGATTCCGCTGTCCAGCTTTGCAGGAGAACCAAGCCAGAACATCGGTAAGAGTTTCTTAAAAGGTTATGCTGCGGTTTGCCTGGAGGGAGCGATTATCGTCCTTGCCTGCATTATATTCAGCGTATTTGCAGCATCGCCGCCGGTGGTTGATGTGGATGCGGCAGCAGCATCCATGGTATGGAGTTATATTGGCGAACTGATTTTCAATATGCTGATTCTGGTTGGCTCGATAAAAATGGCAGACAGAATTGTGCATGAGATGATGGGACTGTAAGGAGGGAAAGGCATTGGAAGTTAAAATCAATCGAGAGATTCGGAACTATACCGAATCCATGTTCTTCGGACTGTCTATGCGGCAGTGCGTGTTTACAGTGCTTGCAGCTAGTGTAGCGATTCTGCTGTACTTTGTCCTCAAACCGTATGTCGGCACAGAAACGGTTTCATGGATGTGTATCCTTGGTGCTGCCCCGTTTGCTGCTATGGGATTTGTGACATATCACGGTATGACGGCCGAGCAGTTTGTATGGGCATGGCTGCGGTCAGAAGTGCTGGAGCCAAAAGTCATTCGATTCCAGTCGAATAATATCTATTATGAAGCGTTAAAGCCTGAGCTGGAGAAGAAAGAGAAAGAGGGAATGAAGAACCATGATTAAGAGTATTCGTACCATCATGAAGCAGGATAAGGAACGCTACAAGGTACCTCGCAAAGTGCAGGATGTCATCCCTATCAGGCGCATCTGGCCGGACGGTATTTTTCAGGTGGGCAGCAAGTTCACTAAGATGTATCGGTTTACGGATATTAACTATTTGGTGGCCTCCCGCGAGGATAAGGAGAGTATGTTCCTGACCTATTCGGAACTGCTGAACAGTCTGGACAGCGGCGCGACTACCAAACTGACGATTTATAACCATCGTCAGAACCGCGCCAGCTTTGAAAAATCCATTCTAATGCCGATGAAGGAGGACGGACTGGACCAGTACCGCAAGGAATATAACCAGATGCTGCTGGACAAGGCTACGGGCGCAAACGGTATCATGCAGGAGAAATACCTGACGGTCTCGGTAGCCAGAAAGGACGTGGAGGAAGCAAGAACGTATTTTTCACGCATTGGCGCTGACCTGTCGGCACATTTTGCAGCGCTCGGTTCCAAGTGTATGGAACTGACGGCGGCAGAACGCCTGCGTATGCTGCATGATTTTTACCGTGCCGGTGAGGAAACTACGTTTGACTTCGACATTAAGAGCATGGCGAGAAAGGGCCATGATATTCGGGATTTTATCTGCCCTGACTCCATTGAAAAGAACAAGGATCATCTGATTCTGGGCGATCAGTATTGCCGGGTGCTGTTTCTCAAAGACTATGCCAGCTACATTAAGGACAGCATGGTTACGGAACTGACTGACCTGAACCGCAATATGATGCTTTCCATTGATATTCTGCCCATTCCGACCGATGAGGCAGTGCATGAGGTGGAGAGCCGCCTGTTGGGTGTGGAAACAAACATTACGAACTGGCAGCGCCGCCAAAATGCAAACAACAACTTCTCTGCTGTTGTTCCGTATGATATGGAGCTTCAGCGCAAGGAGAGCAAGGAATTCCTTGACGACCTGACCACCCGTGATCAGCGCATGATGTTCGCAGTGCTGACAATGGTGCTTACGGCAGATACCAAGGAGCAGTTGGACGCAGATACAGAAACCGTACAGGCGCTTGCCCGAAAGCATATGTGTCAGCTGGCTGTGCTGAAATATCAGCAGCTTGATGGACTGAATACAGTGCTGCCAATCGGCTCTCGCAGGATTGATGTTTTTCGAACGCTGACAACGGAAAGCCTTGCAGTGTTTATGCCGTTCAAGGTACAGGAAATCCAGGATAAGGGCGGCATCTTCTTTGGAGAGAATGCGATTTCGCATAATCTCATCATGTGCAATAAAGCGAACCTGCTGAACCAGTCTGCATTTCTGTTGGGTGTGCCTGGCAGCGGCAAATCGTTCAATGCAAAGGAGCTGATTACGTTCCTGATTCTGAATACCGATGATGATATCCTGATCTGTGACCCGGAAGGAGAATATGCGCCGCTTGCGGAAGCAATGGGCGATATTTCGTCTGTGATTCGTGTTTCGGCTGGCGGTAAGGATAGACTGAACGCCATGTACATGGTTGATGGCTATGGCGAGAACAACCCGATTGTAGTGAAATCGCAGTTTATCATGTCACTGGTAGAGCGTATTGACCCGAACGGTGTCGGTCCGCAGCAGAAGTCCATCATTGACCGATGCGTTGCGGCGGTATATCAGGAAGCGGAGCAGTCCGGCACAGTGCCCACGTTGTCAACACTGCGTGAAATGCTGCTCGATCAGCCAGAAGAAAAGGCCAAGGACATTGCGCTTGCACTGGAGCTGTTTACCACCGGTTCTCTGGATATTTTCGGTCATAAAAGCACGGTCAATCTGGACAAGCGGGTGGTTGTGTTTGACATTCATGGACTGGGTGAACAGTTGAAGCCGATCGGCCATCTGGTTATTACGGATACCATGCTGAACCGCGTAACGCTCAACTGGAAACGCGGCAAGCGCACGCATGTATTCATTGATGAGTTCCATGTCATGTTTGAAAACGAGTTCAGTGCGGCCTTTTTCAATTCGGCATGGCGGCAGTTTCGAAAGAGAAATGCGTACCCGACCGCTATCACGCAGAATGTGGAGTATCTGCTGGATTCCGTTCAGGCAAGTACCATGCTCTCTAACTCGGAGTTTATTGTCATGCTCAATCAGGCAGCATCCGACCGTGAAAAGCTGGCGCATTTGCTGAATATCTCGAATGAGCAGATGAGCTATATCACCAACGCAGATGCAGGCTGCGGCCTGATTAAATATGGCAGCGCACTGGTGCCGTTCATCAACCGTTTTCCGCAGAATACGAAACTGTATGAGCTGATGACGACCCGACCTGGTGAGGGTCAGTTTGCACACGGGCAGGAGTAATCCTGCCCGTTTCTGCGTATGGAGGTGAGTAGGAAAATGCCAAAGATCAAGACAAGAGAAAAGGTGCAAGGCATTAAGACGTTGGATAAGGCGGCGGTTGCGGGAGAACGCATGAAGGAGGTATATATCCGTTCCAAAGAACAGTTTACAAATTTGACAGATGACCGTTCGGAAAATCCCAATGCCTATGCTGGGGACAAGGTGCAACGAGCAGCGGAAAATGCGGCGGAAGATACTGCTCGTGTTGCTGCGGCTGGTGCAAAACTGGCAGTGAAAAAAGGAACAGCGGCAATCAAGCAGCGCAGGGAACGATATGCGGAACCGATGCAGGAGCCGGCGATGCCCAATCAGCCATGGGGTGAAAATGACATCACACCTCAGAAACAATCGCAACGGCAGGCTGCAATTCGTGCACAACAAGTGAAAACGAACCGGAAAACTGCCGGAAAAGATGCTCCGAGAATAAAAATCGGACAGCAGACTGTGAGTAGAGTTTCAAATGACCCGGTGGAACAGGGACGTACATTGGCAAAGAGCAAAGCTGCCAAGAAGTTGAAATCTGCTCGAATCAAAGAGCGGCAGTCTGCGATTGCAGGTTCAGATCGGACTATTAAACCTGCCGAAACGAGTTTCCATGATTGCGTAGTGCATGGTTCACAGCATAGTGCAAATCCAGAAAAAAGCGTCATAAAGTCGAGAGAAACAGTATTGCACAGCAGCAAAACTGCTGCAAAAGAGGCAATTTCGCCTAAGACAACTCGGTTGAGAATCAAGACTGCTGCACGAAGGGTGCAGTCAGCCAGACAAACAGCGCAGTATGCAACTGCGGTTCAGCATCGTTCGGCGGAGGCTGCAGTGAAATCTGCTGAAATTTCGGCCCAGACATTTCGAGCAGCGACAAAGCGGACGGCAACCATGTCTAAACGAGCGGCAGAAGCCACGAAAGAGGTGCTTAGGGCAATTATTGCCGGTATGCGGTCGATGGTTGCGGCTCTGACTGCCGGCAGTGGAGTGACCTGCATGGTGATTGTTGTTGTGTGCTTGATTGGCATGATGGCAGGCTCCTGCTTTGGTATCTTTTTCTCAGGCGAAGACAGCGGCACTGGCATGACCATGCGGGACGCAGCACGAGAAATCAATCAGGAGTATAACGAGAAGATAGAAAAAATCAAAACAGACAATCCCTATGATAAATTGATCCTATCCGGTTCGAGAGCCACATGGCCGGAAATCCTTTCGATTTATGCAGTAAAGACCACATCCGACCAGAGTGATGGTCAGGAGGTGGCATCAATGAATGATATGAAGCTGGAGCTGCTGCGTAAGGTCTTTTGGGATATGAACAGCATTTCCTATCGTGTGGAGCGCCATACAAAAGGTAGCGGCAAAGATAAGACAACGGTAGTATATCTGTACATTACAATTTCGCATAAAACTACTGACGAGATGGCAGATCAGTATCATTTTAATGCTGACCAGAAAAAGCAGCTGGCAGAATTGTTGGATGAGAAGTATCGGTCGCTTTGGAGTTCCGTACTTTACGGTATCGGAACAGGTGATGGTGAAATCGTGACAATAGCGCTGTCGCAGCTTGGTAATGTGGGTGGTCAGCCTTACTGGAGCTGGTACGGCTTCACATCACGTGTGGAGTGGTGTGCTTGCTTTGTCAGCTGGTGCGCGAACGAGTGCGGCTATATTGATGCGGGAGTGATTCCGAGCTTTTCGCTGTGCAGTGATGGTTCGGACTGGTTCAAGGCACGCAGTCAGTGGCAGGAGCGTGATTACGAACCGTGTGCCGGTGACATTATCTTCTTTGACTGGGGCGGCGATGGCGTACCGGATCATGTGGGTATTGTCGAAAAAACGGAAGGCGGTACGGTGTACACCGTAGAAGGTAACTCTGGCGATGCCTGTCGAGAGAATAGCTATCCAGTAGGCGATGCGCGAATTTATGGGTATGGAGTGCCGATGTATTCATAATGATGAAAAATTCGACACCCAGTGTTAAGTGCAATACTGGGTGTCGGATAACTTGTATGGGAGGATAACATGAAAAGAGCAAATGCAAGAAACTACGGACACGAGGTAAAGGGATATATCATTGCAAATGGTATGACATTGACGTGCATGGCTGCACAGCTCGCTGAAAAGTACGGGCGGAGCAGCTGTATGCAGAACCTGTCCGGTAAACTGCGTCGCGGCACTTTCAGTTATACTGAAGCTGTCGAGATTGCTGATATTCTCGGCTATGATATCGTATGGAAGAAAAGGAAGTGTTGACAATAGCAGAGATTTACGGATATGTCCGAGTTTCAACGAAAGAACAGAATGAGGACAGGCAGATGATTGCACTGAGGGAATTGGCTGTGCCGGAGAGAAATATCTTTATAGATAAGCAATCGGGTAAAGATTTTGAACGGCCACAGTATAAAAAACTGCTGCGTAAAATGAAAAAAGACGATCTTCTCTGCATCAAGAGTATAGACCGTCTGGGACGCAATTATGAGGAAATATTAGCACAATGGCGGATTCTTACGAAAGATAAAGGCATCGACATTATGGTTTTGGATATGCCACTGCTAGACACCCGGCGCGGAAAGGATCTGATGGGAACCTTCCTCAGCGATATCGTATTACAAGTGTTGTCCTTTGTTGCGGAAAACGAGCGTATTAATATCCGCCAGCGGCAAGCGGAAGGTATCGCGGCTGCAAAAGCGAAAGGGGTTCGCTTTGGGCGACCCCCGAAACCTTTACCCGGAAATTTTGAAGAGGTGTATCGACGTTGGGAAAAAGGCGAAATAACAGGCACAGCCGCAGCGCGAGGATGCAGAATGCCGTTGTCTACCTTTCGCAACAAGGCATTTAAAATCAAACAAAGTATAAAATGAATTTAACCGAGAATGCGAGAATGTGTACTTTTTTGTTAGTCAAAGTAGACATTGTACATAATAAAGGTTTAATAGTAGTAATTCCTATGAAACCGTGCTATAATAGAGAAAAATTATAGGCAGTGAAGATGCCAAAAAGTACACCTTTTGGCATCTCGCAACTGTCATTGCACTGAAGGAGGACAGAACAGCATCAATGCGGCGGACGAAAGAACTGCCGCGCAAGATCAGAAACCTGTCAGAATATCGCCTTATTGGTCTTATCTTGGCAGGTATTACTATGTGTAAAGGAGCATTTGATGTGAAAACGAAATTATTGTCATGGCTGTTGACACTGAGTCTGCTCATGACCATGCTTCCGACTGCTGCGCTGGCCGCTGCGGCTCCCGGAACAAGCAGCGGTACAGTTATATATGTATCCGAAACCGGCGATGATTCAGCTGTCGGCGACGAGAACGCACCCCTTAAAACAATTGGTGCGGCATTTACGAAGGCAGCTGACGGAGATACGATCTGCCTGCTTTCTGATATTAAACTAGTTGGAAATCTTGTTCTGACCGGTGATAAATCAGTAACGCTGGCGGGCAAAGCCGATGAAACTGCAAAGAAGATTACCTATCAAAAAGACACTTCTACTGACCTTTATATGATTGAGGTTGGTGTTGAAAACGGCACAGCTACAGCGACGAACCTCACGCTTGAAAATATGACGATTGATGCTGAGGCACAGGATATTCGCTGCATCCGTGTTTGCCCTGAAAGCCAGCTCACATTAGAAAACGGTGCAACGGTCTGCAACGGACGTGCAGTTCATCGGAGCGGTCATTCAGGAAACACAGGAACAAATGACTGGGGCGGCGGTATCGTAGTTGATAGCACTGCAAAGCTGATTATGAATGATGGCTCCGCCGTAACCGACTGTTTTGCTGAACAGGGCGGCGGCATCTATCTCAGCGGCGAGATGGAGCTGAACGGCGGTATGCTTAGCGGAAATACCGCAGTTGGTGATTACTTTGATACTGACCATACACAAAGTGCCCATGGCGGTGCAATTCTGATTCGTGCAAATCGTGCTGACTATGATGAGAGTTATGATGCTCCGGCTAAATTGACTATGACCGGCGGAAACATTCAAAACAATAAAGCGGCAAGTGACCGAAGTGCTTTTGGCGGTGCGGTTGCCATTCTTGGTACACCAAAAAATTCTGTGGATTTGACCAACGAATTTATTATGACCGGGGGTACGATTTCCGGCAATACAGCCGGATACGGTGGTGCGATCTCTGTTTATGCGGCTGATCGCTATTGGAACGGCAATGCAAGCGTCAAGATTTCCGGTAATGCGGAGATTACCCAAAATACAGGCCGTAATGGCGGTGGCGCGATTGCTCTGTGGACCAGTAAAGCAGATGATTACTCCAGCACCGTAGAAATGAGCGGCGGTACGATTTCGGACAATAAGACATTCTCTAAGGGCGGCGGTGTTTTCCTGTACGGCAAGGGAGACTCGTTCTACATGACCGACGGCAAAATTTCCGATAACGAAGCTAAACAAGGTGGCGGCATCTTCATCAATGATACAGACGCGGCTGCTTATCTGCTGGGCGGTACCATTCAGGACAATAAGGCAACTGACGGATACCCCCACTATGATGATGCTTCGGAGCGAAGCTATTACGGAAACGCAGTTTACCAGGATGGCAGCCTCTATCTTGACGGCACAAAAGCTAACATCAGCGGCGATATTCGTATCGGCTGCCGCTTTGATACAAGCGGAGGAATTTCCACCAACCGTTTTGTAACTTTGGTCGGCGCATCGGATACGATGAACGATTATGAATTGACTTCTTTTAAAAATGAATCCTTGGATGGCAGAGTAGTTGTTGCCCCCGGTGCGATTACTTATGGCACAGCAACCTATAGCGTAGCAGATGCCGAGCCGTATCTGTCGCATTTTACACACAACCATAAGGGAATTATTTCAGATACTGATTATACGGCAGAAACGGGAACTTCTTCTCAGGCGAAGAGCCTTGTTCTGTACGGAGCAATCCAAAAGTTTTCTGTTACCTACACAGACGGTATCGGCGGCACCAGCTTTGCGGATGAGGTAACCAGCGACCTGCGCCGTGGAACACCCACCCCTGCATTTACCGGCGGAACGCCGACTCGCAGCGGTTATACCTTTACCGGCTGGGAGCCGTCCGTAGCCGCAACGGTAACGGACAATGCCGTTTATACCGCACAGTGGGCAAAGAACAGTTCCTCCTCCCATCATTCGACCCGCTATACGCTGCACTATGAGTCGAACGGCGGCACGGCTTACAAGGATGAGCGCTATTCTTCCGGCACGAAGGTGACGCTCGATAAGACCCCGACCCGCGAGAGTTATACCTTTACCGGCTGGTATGCGGATAAGGAACTGACTCAAAAGATCAGCAGCATCAAGATGACCAGCGAGAAGACCGTCTATGCTGGCTGGAAGGCATCCACTGTGCCGGATATGCTGAACGGCGATGACCACTACGCCTATGTAGTCGGTTACTCCGATGGCACTGTCCGTCCGAACGCGAACATCAGCCGCGCCGAAGTTGCAACGATTTTCTTCCGCCTGCTCAAGAAGGAAGTTCGTGATGGCAACTTGACCACTGAAAATATATTTGCTGATGTAACGAATGGACAGTGGCACAACAAGGCGATTTCCACGATGGCGAAGCTCGGCATCGTCAAGGGCCGCCGTGCGGACCGCTTGGACCCTGATGCCTCGATCACTCGTGCGGAGTTTGCGGCAATCTGCGCGCGCTTCAACACCAAACCGGTTGAGAACAGCAGCAGCTTCTCCGACATTTCCGGTCACTGGGCGGAAAACGAGATCGAGAGAGCGGCGGCGTTCGGCTGGATTTCGGGCTATCCGGACGGCACATTCCGCCCCGACGCCCGCATCACCCGCGCTGAGGCTATGACGATGATCAACCGCGTGCTCTGCCGTATGCCGCAGAGCGAAAGCGACCTGCTGGACAGCATGGTAACGTGGCCGGACAACAAGCCGTCCGACTGGCACTACCTTGCTGTGCAGGAGGCCACGAACAGCCATGACTTCAACCGTCAGGGCGAGGTCGGCGAAAGCTGGACGAAGCTGACGAGCGTCCCCGACTGGAAGCAGTATCAGTAAGGGGGAGAAATTTATGAAAAAACGAATCCTATCAGGGCTGTTAGTAGCGGCAATGCTGCTCACATCATTGCCAACAGCCGCATTTGCGGCGGATGATACGAATGCTGAAGCGCCTGACACCGGTGAAACCCAAACGATCCTACCTCAATCAGAGGAGGATGCGGAGCAGTCGACTGTCACCGCGCCAAGCTATGAAGTATCTACTACAGCTGAACTCAGCAACGCGCTAACGCAGATTGCGGTATCGGAGTCTGGTGAAGCTATGATCGTACTGAAAGCGGATGTCAATGCTCCGGCAGAAAGCAATGTTGCGTCCTTCGGCGCAAACGGCAAGCATATCACCGTTTGCAGCACGGCAGGCAATCTGTTTAAGCTTAATATGGCGAGTCGTGGTATTCTGACCGGTGACTGCACCTTTGATAATGTTGATGTGACCGGCAGCAGACTGTTCTGCAACGGTTATCGGACGATTTTCACCGAAAACGGTCAGATCCATTTGAGTGAAACGCTCTACGGCGGCGGTTACAAAAAAACGGTAGCCAGCACCTATGTTGTGATTGCGGCAACCGGTTATATCAACCCGACTTCTTCGAGTGGTTTGCACGACGTGATCGGCGGCTCCTATCAAGGCTCCGTTGAGGGAGATACCTATTTGGAAATCACGGGCGATATTCAAATGCAGAGCGGCAACCATCTGAACCCCGGCTGCATGAAGGGCGACGGCAGCAGCGGCGATGGCAGGAACGTGCCCGATGTCTATGTCGGCGGCAATGCTACGCTGATTTATGACAACAAAAATAGTACCGCTACCGCGTCTCCCTCAATTGAAGGCACATACGGCTGCGAAATGAAGGGGAATGTTACTCTGGATGTTCGTGCAGGCAGTGTAGTGGGCATTGCCGGTACGGAGGAGCCGCTGGAGAAATCCATCATTCGCGGCGATTTGCATATTATCGCAGGCAATCCTGATTATGAGAATACCGATCGGATTCTGCGGTTAGGTAGCAACTGGCCGATTGTCGGCGCAGGCAACCGCTTTGCAACCTATCCCGGTGTTGAGGGCAATTATACGGTAGGCGGCAACATTACAATCGACACCTATGAGAATGTCTGGAGCTGGGATAAGGGTGTAGACCCTACGACTGATCACGACAAGTGGTATGATATTCCTGAAATCTATGGCGCCATCCGTGGCAATGTTGGTGGTAGCATTACTATCAATGCTCATGGTTCTCATGTGGAAAATATCACCGGTGCATCGGATTCTTCGACGGTCGGCGGCGATGTGACCATCAACGCCACGAATGTTGAGCTGAAGAACTACTATTATGAGGACCCGGATTACGATGAGGGCGATATTTATGCAAATTACAGAAGTATAATCAATGGTAAATGCGCCATCAATGTGGATGGCGGCGATGTAAATATCGTTCGGTTGACCAATGGCAAAACGGTCAACGAGGATTCACAGATCACGATTACCGGCAGTCCCAAAATCCGTACTGGCGTACTTTCTACTTCTAATTATGACAAAACCCCGAAGAATGTAGCTGTTACGCTGACCGACTGTACTGCAACAATTCCGTTTATTCAATCATCTACGCATACCCGTGTGACCAACAATTCTGATGTGAAATTAAACGGCTTATGGCTCACAGGCAGTTTGACAGTTGACGAAGGCAGTATTCTCAAAACCGATGATTTAGACGATATGGAACTGTCTGGCAATGTGGTCGTAAACGGTACATGGGAACAGCTTTTTATCAACAGCTCGAGAGCAGCGGCCTATGATGTCACGATTGCAGGGACGATGGCAGTTGGGAAAAGCGGTAAATATATTGGTCACGGTTCAACTCATGTTGCTGGTGATGTGAATTCCTGTGGCATGATGGCGTTGATGAAGCCGTCTGAGTTTGGCGGGAACTATGCAGGCACAAACGCAGAGCTGCGCTTACCGGCAGTCGTGACGAATTACACAGCTGCTGATATCCCGTTGAAAATCGGCGGTCTTTCCACCGGCACCACCACGGTCAACACGATGGACCCCGCTGACTGGCAGACTCTGAAAAAGCCTGCACTTGGTGACAACTACATTCTTTCCGAGAAAAACACCGATTCTCCCGCGCAGAATGTGTTTGTACTGGGCAATGCCGATGCCGTGGAAGACGGCTGGTTCCTCAAGCGCATGGCCGATGCCGATGGCTCGAACAATTACTATATGTGGCAGGTGGCAAACGGTATCCGCGTCATCTTCGATAAGAACGGCGGCGACACCGAAGCCTCTCCGCGTATTATGTCGCAGGAGAAGGTTGCAGGCAGTGCAAACCATTTTGACCTGCCGACGACCAATCCGACCCGCAGCGGCTACATATTCACGGGCTGGAATACTAAGGCAGACGGTTCGGGCGATGCCTTTACTGCTGCGACCGATGTGACCAGCAATATTACGGTTTATGCCCAGTGGAAGGACAGCACGACTTATTCCGTAACCTACAAGGACGGCGTGGATGGCACTGTCTTTGCCGATCAGACGACCGCTGATCTGCACGTCGGCGATACAACACCGGCTTTTTCCGGTACACCGACCCGCAGCGGCTACACCTTTACCGGCTGGGAGCCGTCCGTAGCTGCAACGGTAACGGACAATGCCGTTTATACCGCACAGTGGGCAAAGAACAGCTCCTCCTCCCATCATTCGACCCGCTATACGCTGCACTATGAGTCGAACGGCGGCACAGCTTACAAGGATGAGCGCTATTCTTCCGGCACGAAGGTGACACTCGATAAGACCCCGACCCGCGAGAGCTATACCTTTACCGGCTGGTATGCGGACCAGGCACTGACGCAGAAGATCACAACCGTGACGATGAACAGCAACAAGACGGTCTACGCAGGCTGGGAGGCTACCGGCGTACCGGACAAGCTCAACGGCGATGACCACTACGCCTATGTGATTGGCTACTTGGACGGCAACGTTCGTCCGAACGCGAACGTCAGCCGCGCTGAGACCGCGACGATCTTCTTCCGACTGCTCAAATCCGACATCCGTGACGGAAATCTGATCGCCGACAACGGATTTTCCGATGTTTCGGACGGCCAGTGGCACAACAAGGCGATTTCCACGATGGCAA
>ERZ773169.178-NODE-178-length-92204-cov-29.878881_pt1 | contig 92204 bp, 92 predicted proteins | sample MGYA00580536_ERZ773169 | MGnify/ENA primary metagenome ERZ773169 (study PRJEB29015, sample SAMEA2737814) | human gut metagenome | biome: human gut; feature: human-associated habitat; material: faeces | place: China | collected 2012 ... | reverse complement strand
ATATTTCTTTGCGTAATTCATTAAGGATTGACGAAACTTCATATCTTGTGTTATAGTTTAGATATTAGAGTGATTGTTGAACCAGGCGGTGAAAGGATAGTAACTGGCTTTCCTATTAATCGCTAATTATGAGAGGAGATTAAAATGGTAAAAGACGCATATGATATGTTCTTCAAAAATATCTCTATGCAATTTCATGATGACTCTCTTGTGAATGCTCTTGTGGAAGATGCTGAAGAACTGGCGAAATATGGAGAAAAACGGGTGGCTCTTGAAAATTTTTTGGAGAACGTTTTAGCTAATGAGGTTACGATTTCAAAAGAAGCTGTCACTTTAGCAGAAAAAGCATTCAGTGATGCTCCAAATGATTATGATATAGAGCTAATAAACGAACTGAAAAAAACCGATGTTACGTAAGGGGATGATTTGGATGCCAATGGACAAAAAAGATCAACTTGCAGAATTAATTTCAAATGCGGAAACTTCCTTTTATAATGGGCAATTACAAGAGGCGTTCAGTCTTTCTTTATCAGCTATAAAACTCGATGAGAACTGTGCAGATGCGTATCAGTGTGCTGCAAATGTTTGTATGTCACTCAGCAGATACGAAGATGCAATTGAGTATTATCAAAAAGTTCAAATATATATAATGTTAATAACGCAAATCGAAATGAACTTATAGTTAGTAATATTGTAGACTCAATGTCAGATTCAGATATTATGAGCTTTTTGACCTACCAGAATGCTGGTGGAATGAACACCGATTTTACGAGTGTCAAAAGTACGTTGAAATGGGATCCGATTTATTACAGCAGAACTGCTAATGCTAGTTATGGAATTGGTTTAGCAGCAGTTATACTCAATGATGAGGCTATGGGGTATAACTCTAAAATTGTTTTTATTACTGACAGCAGTGTATCAGTTGACAGTAGATTTCTTAAGCTTGCAATTAATAACAAGATACCAATTTATTTTTTCTGTATTGGTGATTTTAATACAGCTGCATTGATAGGTTATGCACAGCTGACAGGCGGCAAGGTATACTCTGCTAAGACCGCTGCTGAAATAAATCAAAGCTGCAATGAAATAGGTCCTAAGACCTTTGTTGGAGAAACAGACACTGATGGTGACGGTTTTACAGATATTGAAGAAATGAGCGGACTTATTGTAAGCTCAAATTGCAAAATTGTTAATACCGATTATATGAAAGCTGACACGGATGATGACGGCCTTGATGACAATGAAGAAGTCGATGTTGAACTTACGAAGGTTGAAATTCCGGGCAAACTATGAGTATAAAGATAATCCCAATATGGACTTAAATGAATTGCTTAACAATTATTTAATAAAAATGAACAACAAGCAAAGATTTTCTGATTTTATATATAATATTACAGGTTCAAATGAACGATCTGATTTGAAAATACTTGCTACATCATATATTAGACCTCCTATGGATTTTCTTTCTGCTGGTTGCGTGTATAGTTCATCTACTTGTAATTTAATAACTGAAAATATGATATATGGTTTTGCAAGTGCATTTTGCGATTATTATTTTGACTTAGCTAATTGAGGTTTAGTATGAAAAAAGTATTGGTAGTTGTCGGCATTATTATTTCTGCAGTAATTATTTCAGGCATTATTGTTGGTTTGGGTAAGAATGAAAAAACACTGTTTAATGAAAAAATTGAAACTGATAATAATGTTTTAATTTCAATCAAAGTTATTGAAAGCAATAAAGGTTGGCAACCTGATAAAACTATGATTATATCCGATGAAAATGAGCATTTGATTAGATATGCCATTGGATTTGAGGACTATACCAATTATCTGCCAAGTTATTATTTTTGCTATGATATAAATCCCAATGAATATTTGGTATGGGTTTATCAGCAAAATGGTAATGAATTTATTTACTATTTCAATACCGATACACAAGAAAAATATATGCTGGATTATAATAACATTGGCAACAGGACGGAAACTTTTTATGTTGCTGTCGATAAAGTTATAAAGTCAAATTTTTTATCTAAAATAGATTCTAAAATCAGTAATATGAATAAATGGAATAGCTATTTGTCAAACACTTAGGAGAAATCAGATAGCACAGCGATTGTTTTTCAGATGTTGAGGAAATGTCCGGATTACTTGTTGATTTAGGCTACAATCCCATTAAACCCAATTATATGAAACCTGATACCGACGATGACGGCCTTGATGACAATGAAGAAGTCGATGTTGAGCTTACGAAGGTTGAAGTACCTGGAAAGCAGGGCAATCCTTCAACTTCAAATATGTGTTATGAAAAAATGATTTTTTTGGTATAAAGGAGATCAATTAATTAATATGCGCTATGCATATTAACTAATGTGGGGGTGTTGATATGTTTGCACCAAGATGTCCATGGTGTGGAGCAATAATTCCAATAAACTTCAAAAGAAGAGAACTTCATTTTATGACGGATTTTTGTTCAAAGTGCGGACACGAGATCAAACTAAAAAAAGACAGCAGGCAATTCTGGTTAAATGCCTTATGCAATGCATCTTTGGTCGCACTGCCAGCTATTAAATATGAAAATACAGTTTCTTCACATATAGGTATCCGTACTATAAGAAGTTTCGACCACCCATATGTTAAAGTCAGCAAGCATTATGTTCCCGAAAAAAGAGCAAAATATAAAATAGTATGGGATCAGAAGAAAGTCAAACGCCCTAATTTTTGGATCATAGAAGATACTGTCATAATACTATGTTTTGTAGATAAAAATGATATTGCAATTTCGCCGATGATAGCCGCAGCTTTATACACTATCGAAAAGGTCGATAAATGCACCTCGAAAGGGATACTTTCTTTTGTAAAGTATGGACTGCTTGACAAGGACTATGCTGCGGGGACAAATTTTCTTGTATACTGTGAAAATAAAGTTGTCGGCAGAGGTGTTCTTGAAGATGATATACATTATCCGTCATTTTGATTCCCTCTGGAACTGAAATTGAAACAGGAATTGTAAATGCATTGTTTGGCGGTGATTCGGGAGCGCAACAGTATAACCTTTTGGGTCAAGAGAAAGCTGAATGGTTTTACAATAAAAGAAAAATATAAGGAGATGTTTTTTTGAAAGTATCCATTATGAATAACATTCTCACATATAACGATAAGTCGGTAACTATGAAAAGAAAAATAATAGATTATATCGTTATGTCAGAGTATCTGATTATACTTGAGGACTTCACAGGCGACGACTATAACTTAGTTTATTGCTTTGATAATGAACTTCACAAGTTGTGGAAAATCAAAAAGCCTGACAGCAAATTTATTGGTCAAAAACAGCTTCCGTATGTGGGCATCACAATAACCAAAGGGTTGACAGTCGTTGATACTTTAGGAAGATACTTGATAATAGATATGGATACAGGGGAAATCACAGATATGTTTTGCAATAGATTTTAACCAGCACCCAGTACAATGAAATAGAGCATATCAATAATCAATTTCGGGTATTACTGTCCGCAATGTAAGATTGATCCAAACCACGAAGGCTCAGACAGTAAGAATCATTTTAAATATACAAGAACTATTTCAACAGTTGTTTGGATAAGAGATGGAAATATGTTGTATTATAACAAAACTTAGTAACAAACGGTGGTGCAGATTATATTGATACATCAACAAATAAAAAATATGATATAAAAAGCTTTCGCTCATATCCAAATGGTCAAACCGCTCCAAGAAAAGGCGCATTTAAATTACAAAACGCAACGGCGGATGTTACAAAAGAAATCAAGAAAGGTTATTATGTAATAATAGATACTGTTGGTTTAACAAATGAGCATTTGTTTGAACTTAAAGCTGCATTGGAAGAAATGGAATATTCTGAGTATATCTTGTGGTACTATTAATGGAGATGCTATATGTTTAGGAATTACGAAAATAAATCATTTTCTTATCTTAGTGAACCTCATTACGAATCTATTTATGTTGCAGATTGTAATTTTTTTAAAGTAAATCATAGCAATTTTGAACTATATGATTCAATGATTTTCGAAAGCCAATTGGATTATTGTACTTTTTCAACTGCTCGTATTGGTAAAAATAAATTTGGGTATTCATCATTATCTAATTGCAGTATTTGCCATACTAATTTTATAAGAAATGAGTTTAATGATATTAATCTTAGTTCTATCTCCTTTTTTGATTCATTAATATGTGGAAACAATTTTGAAAAATGCAAATTTGAATCTGTTATGTTTGAAAATGTTAATTTCGAGAATAGTTATTTTTCAGATTGTTTATTTCACGATATTACAATAAATAACTGTAAGGGATTAAAAAACGCATTTTTTGAGAACATTAATTTTGGAACAATCGAAACACCCGTAATATTATCGGATGAAAAAGCTCTTCAATATCTACTTAACTATAATATTTAGCTATTGCTATTATTTTTGCCGTACAGACTAAAATCTGTACGGCAAAAATAAAAAGGAGAACTTACATGAAATTGCAAATTATACCTGGGGAAAGTGTTGGCGAATATAAGTTGGGAATGACATATCATAAGTTGATAAAAACTATTCAATTAGAAAATATTGCGTATAAGAAGATAGTATTACCAACTTGTATTAAAATTGTAACAAAGAATATGGTGTTCTTACTGGTTAATAATGTTATTATGCAGATTACAGTATATGGGGATTTCAAAGGAACATTTAATGATACCATAGGTATAGGTTCTTCCTTGGCTGATGTTAAAGAATACATCGGTGACATCAAAACCGGTGAATATGATATTGTGCCGACTTATGAATTACGAGATATATCGGGTATATGCTTTGAATTAAAAGATGAAGATAACTGTGATGAATATAAAGTACCTATAGATGCAATCAGTATTTATTATCCGTAGGGGTTTAACTTGAGATTATGTTGTAAACACATAAGCATGCGCGTATATCAGCCAGAACCAAATGATTTGAAATATGATGTTTGGAGATGTGAAAAATGTGACAGGGTATATTTGTTCAAAAACAATAAAGATAAGATTCTATTTATTTGATTGCTATAAGTGGAGTAATGATTCTTCGGAAGGTGATTTGTATAATTTACATTACTATGGTCTAGCACATTCCTTTAAAGATTACGGGTGTTATGAAACAACTGTGACCTGGAAACAGGGATCGAGATATCCTAATAAACTGACCGAGAATGAATTAATGACTACATACTTTAATGGTATAGTAGATTCTTATTTAGCAAACGCATATATAGAAGGATACAATTATTATAACAAAATTAGCGCTATTATGTAAAATAAGTTACTAAGAGGTCGTTCTTATGAAAAAATATAATGTGCTCACTAAGATAAATACATTTTTACTGATTTTCATTCTATTGTTGCTATTTGTAAACAGGTATTACGAGCTATTCAGCGACCATATCAGCGTATTGCTTTTATGCACTTATCTGTCGTACCTTGTGATAGCATTGATGATCGTAAAGCTAATAAAATACCAAAAAGGTGCCCTGTCAAAGATCGAAATATTCGGCTTATTGATAATTGCGGTAATAATCAGTTTTGTTGGTAGAGATATGTTTTCTGACTGGAAAAATCATATCATATATTCATCTGATGATATATCAGTAATTGCCCGTGTGAACAGAACAATGTTCGGAAACAGGTGTGATATATGTATTTGCAGGAACGGAGCAGTAATGAAAAAAGTTGATGAGCCATTGGCTTTGCAAAGTGACTATGATCCGATTGAAAAACACTATTATGAAGTCCTAGAAGATGAACAAGAGCTGACTATTAGAGTTAAATGTTCCGAAGATAGTAGTAGATATGAAGAAGTGACGATAGAGATTTAATAGAAGTTTGTTACTTATATCAAATATGGAAGATTATCTTTATACTCGCACAAATTGATGACAATATCTCAAACTTAATAATGTTATCCAAAATAGCCGTACTCATAATGAGTGCGGCTGTTATGAAAGGGACAACGAATAGGTAGATTTCATAATGAAAGGTTGCTTTGAGGTTGATTATGGTTAAAAATATAAAATTGCACAAAAATGCCTTATATATAAATGACGAACTTATAACATTTGATTTTGATATTGATACACTGATAGTAATGGATGATAAGATAATTGTTCTGCTGGATATACCTTATGACAGTAGTGAACTTGATAATATATATGCTGTTAATTTAAGTGGAAAAATCATATGGAGAATTTAAAAAGTTGCCAAGAAATTTCCAAAACTAAGGCACGACCCATATGTGGGGATATCAATGTTGGATGATAAGTTGCTTGCTCGTCAGTTCTATGGGCAACGCTATCTTATCGACCCTGCCACAGGCAAGATCATAGAGCGCTATACAGTCGGCAGAGATTGGTAGAAAGTGAAAAATATTAGGAGCGCTAAATATGAGATTTGTATGTCGATGTGGGAATATGCTTACTAATCAATTGGACCCTAACGATACAGCGTATTATGTGTACTCTGATCGTGAATGGTCTGAATTTGAAAAAAAGGGGTGGATATATTTTTTAGATGTTCCATATCCTCAATATGATGTATGGAGATGTGAAAAATGTGATAGAATATATTTATTTAAAGAGAATAAGGTTGTAAAAGTTTATAAGCCGGAAGAATAAAAGTTATTTGATTTCTGCTTTGTTAACAATGCTATTAATTGGATACCTTTAAAAAGCTTTGTCATTAAAATCAGAATATAAAGACAGCCGTACTCATAAAGTGAAAGTCAAGGGCGGGGATTTTTTAGTCAAGCACACCAAATCTGGTGGGCTTCGCTCGTGGGGGATCGTCACGATGTTGTCACCTCCCTACCATAGTCCTATGCTGTCGAACAAATGACGTTGTGAGATGTTTTCGGCAACTCTTATCATTACTTTGTCACAATCTGACATAAAGCTGTCCACATCTTCTATGGCGGTGAAGCCGCTGTTGTTCAGGTCTTCTGTGAGCTTTTGTTTATCCTTGGTATAGGCTATATAGGCAGTTTGCAAGGACCTGTTATTTTGCACTGTGATAAGCTGTGAATATGGTATCTTGCTGTTTTGCAACTGCTTTTCTACGGCTTCACTCTCGCCCGAAAAGACTTTGAGGGGCTTCCCTTTTGCGGCTGTGATAAGATAGCCTTGGCAGGTGAACTTTTTCTGAGCAGACTTTATGTGAGATATCACAAAGCTTGCGTCTGTGCGGTATGAGCGTTCAAATATCTGCACGGTTTTGTTGTACCATTCTTCGTTGTTCTTTTCAACTGATTTTGATGTTACCATGGTATCGCCCCTTTCACTGATATTATAATATCACAACCTATGTGTGCAATTTCGGACATAGGAAACGGTATTATCATATTGAGGTGAATAATATGATATACAAGGGAATATTCTGGCTTATCGAGGGTGAATTATATACAAAGAAGTTAGAGTGCGACAAATCGGGAAATGTTATTGGTGACGGCAGTGGACTTAACTCAAAGTCGGGGGATAATTTCAATCACAGGCTGACTTGGGAGGGACTGCCGAAAAACGTAACACATGGGAAAGAGTACAATTATTATCCTCGGGGCAGGGTGGAAATAAAGGGCGGCAAGGCTGTGATATATCTTAATCCTACGCTGAACAGTGAGGAGATGTTGGCGGAGCTTACAAGGCTGTTCGGGCTTGATGAGCTTGATTTTGTGAGGGTCAAAAATGACGGAAGCAGGCACTACAGAGCGTATGCTCCATAGTGCCTGCGCTTTATTTTATCTCATAGATATCGTCATAGAGAAATCTCACGTTGCCCACAGTACGATCTAAATGGAAATGTCCGCAGAGCCACATTTCATAGACAAGCTTATTTCTTATTTTGGAAAGAAACTTTTCGTTATCATAATGCCGTTTGAAGCACTTGGCGGTGTTCAGGTCGGAGATATAGCGGTCTGTTAGTCTATACTCATATCTTTATCTGTTAAATCCTATATGCTTTGGCTCTTCTTCGAGGGTATCGTCCTCGGTGAGGTCAAAGTCACGGGCTTTTAGGGTCACGATATCGTCCATTGTCATGGTGCTGAAATTCTGTCTTGTGAGCCTGAGTGCCTGACCGAACAGTGCTCCCTCTATAAGATTTCTTGCAAATCTGCCGTTGCCGAAATTCGGCTTCTTGCAGACCATTTCAAGAAAAGGCAGGAGCGTTTCGTCAACGTCGTCGGCAAGCCTATGTTCATTATTTTTCGCCATAAGGTGTACGATACTAAGAAGCTCCTCGGCGGTATAGTCCTCAAAATTGACGTGGAACGCTATCCTTGACCTCAGGCCAGGGTTGCGGTCGAGGAAGTCGTTCATTTCCTTTGGATAGCCTGCGAAAATGACTACCATATCGTCACGGTTGTTCTCCATTTCCTGCACGATAGTGTTTATGGCCTCATCGCCATAAGAGCCAGAGCGGTCATCGCAGAGGGAATATGCTTCGTCGATAAAAAGCACTGAGCCTTTAGCTTTCTTGAACATATTCTTCACCTGAACGGCTGTCCAGCCAACATATTTTCCAACAAGGTCGGAACGTCCGCACTCGATAAGGTCGCCTTTAGAAAGCACGCCATTTTCTTTGAGTATTCTTGCAAACAGCCTTGCAACTGTGGTCTTTGCTGTGCCGGGGTTGCCTGTGAACACCATATGCATGGCTGTTCGGCTTTCTTTCATGCCCTTATCGGCAAAAATTTTCTGCGCCTTTGAATATGTTATCGCCTTTTCGATAACGCTCTTGGCGGAATCAAGTCCGATAAGCTCCTGAAGCTCGCTGTAGGCAGAGCCTTTTATCTCCTTGGCTTCTTCCCTGTCATAGAGCTTTTTGAAGTTTGAATACTGGGGATAGATTTTTGTTTTCAGGACATTTGAATACCAAGTATCGTACATACCCATAAGCTCGCTTGCTCTATATGGGGTATCCTTTGCGCACAGGGAAAGGAGGTCTTTATCGCAGGAGGTATTCTCTTCTCTGCAAAGCTTTCTGAGATATTTATGTGCATCTTCGTTTTCTACAGTATCGTCCGCAAGCTTCACGAATGTGATAGCGCCGAGCTTTTCTTCCACAGCGTCAGGGAGAGAAGGTCCGTCATTTGAAAAGGTAAAAATAAACTGTATCTCGTTTTTGTAGGCATTGATGAGGTCAAAGAGGATATCGGGGATAGTTTCATCGGCTGTACAATTATCGCTGTTGGTACACTTTAAACCACAACAATTCATTATGATGGTAGAGCCACTGCAAACACGGAACAGTTCACGGATATCTGAGCTTCGGGCTGATAAATGATAAAGGTCGAGGACGGTATATCTTGCACAGCCTAGTCTGTTATTTGAATACAGGGAGCTTACAAGGGTATCGGCAAGCCTATGGGCATTATCGCTTTGGATCAAATAATGTACCGGTATGCCTTTTGTCACACCGACGCTGTTCTTTCTGAATATTCTCTTAAGCTCAGGCTCAAAGGTATCTGAGCAGAGATATTTTTTTGCTACGGCGAGAGCGTCTTTTTTATCAATGGACTTTGTGATATTTTCGTTTATGTACGATCTTCTATAGTTACTGAACAGGTCGTCCAGTTCATAGTCATTCAACAGGTCTTCATCGAACTTGAAATTATCATGATAGCCGTTGGGGATCATTCTTTTGAACGTTTCCACTGTTATTTCCTCGAAGCTTATATCCACGCACTCAAGCTTTATAAATGAAAAGAAGTTCTTTACATAGGCTTTCACGTCGGCTTCAATGTCTGTCATCATTACCCCTATGGTCGCCTGATCTTTTACGGCGCTTGATATAAAGGCACAGTTTCTGTTGGGCATGGTGCGTGCCATTTCATTGAACTCGTTTATAAGCTGGTTTTTCTCATCAAAGAATGCATCGTACTCTTCTTCATTATCTCTTGTTCTTCTGATAATAGACTCTTCGAGTATACATCTTGCTCTGTAACAACGCATAAAAGTCCGCCTCCGTGGTCTTTTCTCATTCTTGTTTTTCGTCTGTATCTGCATTATAGCACCTGGAATGTTCAAAAATGTGGACATAGCAGAAGTTTTTTAATATCCGAAATTTTACCCATGGTGGGTGGTATGATAAGAGCAACACAAAAAGAAAGGACTTGATACAATGGATAAGAGCAAGATATACACCGCAGAAATGGCGGCGAAGAAAATATGCTGACGGCGGATTTCGGGCACAGGCTGCCTGTTAGGGTGCTAAAGCAGGTGGTGTATCCTTTTATGATACAAAAACTTAGCGGCACACAATTGACAAAATAAAGCAAAAGTGATATATTGAAAGAAAGATATCACAGAACAGGAGGGCAAAAATGTCATATACAAAAACAGATATGCTTTCGCACAAGATCATTGAGATACTCAAGGAACACAGTGACGAAAAGCACCCCCTTACTCAGCAGCAGATCTGCGGTTATCTTGAGGAAAAGCTTGGCATAAAGCCTAACCGCAAGACGGTGGCTCAGCATTTGAAGAGCATAATAGGCGATGAAAGCTGCAATGTTTTCATCGCAGACAATGACAATGATGATGATAAAAGCGATAAAAAATACATCACAGATATTTACTACGCCTCTGACATCACCGCTGAGGAATATGAGTTTCTGGCAGACAGCATCATATACTCGCCAATGCTCCCTGCGGACTATGTGAGAGATCTGATAAAAAAGATAAACAGCTTATCTACGGGTAACACAAAGAGCAAGGAAGCCAATCTCAGAGAGACCTTTCACTATGGCAACAAAAGCATTTTTTTGGTGATAGAAAATATCAAAGAGGCTATGAACACCAACAGGAAGCTTGATGTTACCATAAGCGATTATGACAAGAACGGCAAGCTCCTCACTAAGAGCGACCCACAGAGCGGTATAAAGCTTCAGCGTGTTATGCTCAGCCCTTATGGCATCGTTATGGCAGACGGCTTTTACTATCTCCTTGCAAGTGATGTTCGTTACGATGATCTTCGTCATTTCAGGATAGACAAGATCCTAAAGGCGAGTATCTGCGAAGAGGACGGCTCTATGAGAGATGTAAAGACGCTTAGCAATGTTCCGAGGGATCTAAAGCCTGTGCAATACAAAAATCTTAACAGGTATATGCTTGACGGGACTGTGGAGCGTGTACATATCAACATAAAAAAGAAAGACATAAGTCTTGTGCTTGATACATTCGGGAATGAGTTCACCTGCAATAAGGTCATAGGTAATGACGATATCTATGACGTGACGTTCAGGGCAAATATCCAGACGGCTGTACGCTGGGCGATAGCTAACAGAAAAGCTGTGAAACTGACCTCGCCAAAGAAGGCTGTGGATATTGTAAAAGAAGAGATCTCGGCATTGTCTGAGATGTATGGAAATCAAGAGAGGTGACTAAAATGAATGTAAATACAGTTAATTTCGGAGATATCATAAAGGAGATAAGTCATGGACTTATGGCGGAGAGCTACATTTCGGACAATGAGTTTACTAAGCCATGCGAATATCTAAGGCTTGTGGACATTGACGACGGCGTTATTGCGGAAAACTGCATTGAGATAGTTTATGACAGCAAGCGTTTTGAGAAATATGCCATAAAGGACGGAGATGTGATACTTTCTACCACGGACAAGAATTTCAAGGTGGTATGTGCAGGCGATATGGGGGACAGAAAGCTTCTTGTTTCACCCACGCTGATAAGGATAGGACTTGACAAGGAGAAGGCTGACCCTTACTATATTGCGGCTTATCTTTCATCGGCAGAGGGAAAGGCTATGATTGACGGCTGTCGCAGTGGAAAGGTAGTAAGGATATTGCACACAAAGGGGTTGAAAGAGTGTGAGATACCTTTGCCGACTATGGAGGATCAGAGAGAGATCGGTGAAAAATACCGACATCGTCTTCATGAGATAAGACGGCTTAAAGCTGATATAGAGGGGCTTTATGAGGATATAGAGATGATGAGATAGAAACATAAGCGCATAACGTTGCAGTGTGTACGTTATGCGCTTTTTCATGTCCAATTTTATACCCACTGATATTTGTATAATGTGATAAGAATAAAAAGAAAGGTCTGATCACATTGAAAAGCAGAGAGTGGGAATACATATTCACAAAGAATGGAACGATAAAGCTTATGAAATATCATGGTGCGGAGACTGACGTTTCACTGCCTGCGTTCATCAACGGCACGGCGGTGACGGATATAAGCGTAAACACATTCGGTGACAGAAAGCTGAGGAGCCTGTATATTTCGGAAAACATTCAGTTTATAGAAAGGGGCTTTTTCAAATACAACTATATTTCAAAAGAAATAACGGCTTCAGCGAAAAGTGACAGATATTATTCTACTGACGGAGTTCTTTACAACAGAGAACGCACTGTTCTTATAAGCTGTCCTAAAGAACGGGAGCAGGTCGAGATACTACCCATAACGCTGAAGATAGCCGACTATGCTTTTTACAAATGCCGTAGGCTGGAAAATGTTGTTATGTCAAGATGCCTGTGCGAGATAGGAGAATACGCATTTTATGAGAATGTGTCATTAATATCGGTAACGCTCCCTTGGGGCTTGACTTTTATGGGAGAGGGGTGTTTATGCGGCTGTGAGAAGCTTGAAAGTACAATTATTCCTGTAAATGTGGAAGTGATAAATGACTATACTTTTGAAAACTGCGAAAGCCTTGTAAACGTTCAATTACCTGAAAGACTAAAGATCATTGGAAGCCATGCTTTTCATCAGTGTAAATGTCTTACGGATATGATCTTGCCACCTAGTCTTAGAGAAATAAGGGACTGTGCTTTTTACGATTGTCACAAGCTGAAAGAGATAGCTGTTCCAAACGAATGTATAAAGATAAGCGCAAATGCGTTTTTCTTCTGTGCAGAGCTGACAGTGTATTATCCTGAGAAAAGCAATTATTACATCATTGAAGCTGCAAGAGTGAGCTGTTCAAAAGAAAAATGCAGAAAGCTTTATCCAAAAAGAAAATTTACAAAAAAAGAAGAAAAGGAAGCATTCGTAAACGTTGACCCTAACCCTAGCTTTCAGCTTGCATACGATGTCAGCGACCAATACATCTACATTACGGACGTTTACGATAGTGACAAAGAGGTAAAAAAGCACATCAGAAAAAAGCTGTTTGGCAAAAGTGTGTTTATCAGCACAGAAGATATGGAAGAATAGGACAGCAATAGTTTATCTCCACTTGAAAATTTCATAAATACGCTATATAATAAGGATATATCTGAAAAGGGGTGGGGATATGACCTTACAGCAGCTTAAATATGTGGTGGCTACGGCGGAGAAAGGTACTGTCAGCGAGGCGGCACAGTCGCTTTTTATTTCTCAGCCTAGTCTTACTAACGCTATCCGTGAGCTTGAAAAGGAAATGAATATCACTATATTCATACGCACAAACAAGGGCATAACGGTATCAAAAGAGGGTGAAGTCTTTTTGGGCTATGCAAGGCAGGTGCTTGAACAGGCGAGTTTGCTTGAAGAAAAATACTGCGGAAAACAACACGGCAAAAGGCAGTTTTGCATATCCACTCAGCATTACTCCTTTGCGGTGAACGCTTTTGTTGACCTTATAAAAGAGTTTGGCGGAGATGAATATGATTTCAGCATTCGTGAGACGCAGACCCACGAGATAATCGAGGACGTGGCAAGAATGAAAAGCGAGCTTGGCATACTCTATCTCAACGATTTCAACGAGCCTGTGCTTTCAAAGGAGATAAAATCCAAAGAGCTTAAATTCACGGAGCTTTTTTCTGCAAAGCCACACGTTTTTGTCGGCTCTGCAAATCCCCTTGCGCAGAAAAAGTCTGTGACCCTTGACGACCTGCTCCCCTACCCTTATTTATCCTTTGAGCAGGGGGAATACAACTCTTTCTACTACTCGGAGGAGATACTCAGCACCATAAAACGACCAAAGAATATCCGTGTCCGTGACCGTGCGACCCTTTTTAATCTTCTTATCGGTCTTAACGGCTACACCATTTGCAGCGGCGTTATTGACGAAAAGCTCAACGGCAGTGATATTGTGGCTGTTCCCCTTGAAGCGGAGGGGTCGATGCGCATTGGCATAGTTACTCACAAAAAGGTACTTTCTAATCCACTGACGGAATTTTATATCAATGCACTGAAAAAATATATAGGCGAGGAAACAAGGTTGACAACATGAGAAATATGTGATATTATAAAAACATACAAAGCCTATAGGAATTATGTACAAAGGAGAATTTTCATGACAGAGCTTATAAAGCTTGAACAGAATATAACCGATACTATAAAAGAGTCGCAGATAAAGCTTGGATTTACCCCTAATGCGGTAACGCTTTTTTATCCTCTTGACTCCCTCAACGCCATAACAGGGGGCGAGCTTACGGCTGAGGAAATGATAAAAGCCATAGACGAATACAAAAGTGAGATACTTTCATGCGAGGCTTCGCTTGCTCAGGACGGCAGGATAGCTGTTACGGTGTCAGAGGAGAGCGTGAGGGCTATCCACGAAAAGGTGGAGGCAATCCCGTTCCTTGTGGAGTTTATCGGAGCGGTAAAAGAGGGGTGTTCTCTTGAAAGAGCGGCTGAGATATTCAGAAAGTACAATAAGAACGCTGTTATAACTGCTGCACCTGACGATGAATTTGACCTGCTTGCATACTTCCCGGACGGAGAGCCTGACGGCTGTAGATACTGTTTGCAGGACGATTTGGGCGGCATAACATATCACAGATTCACCAAGCTTGACTATGACGCACTTTATCCCGAAAAGTCAGGAGATAACACAGAAAAATGAAAAATTTCACCTGCATAAGCGTAAATCACAAGCTTTGCGGACAAGCCTTTCGCAGTCTTTTCACATTTGACAGCGCTCAGTGTGAAAAGCTGCTTTTTGACGTAAAGGACCTTTCACCTGTGCTTATTTGCACCTGCAACAGGACGGAGCTTTACTTTTGCGGAACAACTGAGGAGGGCATAAGGCTTCTTTGCGAACAAAGCGGAGTGGAGATCGCAAAGCTCAAACGCAAGGTCATGATATTCACAGACAAGACGGCGGTAAAAAGGCTTTACAGCGTATCATGCGGTATAGAATCAGCGGTCATAGGTGAGGACGAGATACTTGGACAGGTCCGCCGTGCATATGATCTTTCAAGGGAGCGCATTGGGCTTTCCCCTGAGGTGAACATGATATTTCAAGGGGCTATCGCTTGTGCGAAGAAAATAAAGACGGAGACGGAGCTTTCAAAGACTTCCGTTTCCACGGCTACTCTTGCGGCTAAGGAAGCGGCACATTATAAAGATAATGTCAGGGTGATGCTCCTTGGAGCAAGCGGAGAGATAGGTTCGCTGGTCCTGAAAAATCTTCTTTCATACAAGAACGTAACTGTGCTTGCGACGGCACGTTCCCACAGAAATGCACTGGAATATATTTCAGACGATCCAAAGCTTGAGTTTATACCATACGAAAAGAGATATGAGCGCATTGGCGAATGTGACTGCACAATTTCGGCGACTTCAAGCCCCCACTACACTGTTACGGCGGATATGCTCAGTGATAATGAAAACAAGCTTTTTATAGACCTTGCAGTACCGAGAGATATTGACCCTGCCGTGGAAAAGCTTGCAGGGGCCAGGCTTATAGACATGGACTTTTTCACGGAGCTTGCCAAAGAAAACAATCTCAAAAAGCTTGACAGCGTGGAGAGGTCGAAGCTTATCATTGACGAGGAAACTGACGAACTTGAAAAACAGCTTATGTTCCATGATTTTCTTCCGCAGTTTGAGAGCCTTGACAGAAGACTTTGCGAGGTTTCGGCGAAAGATCTTTTTTTCAGGCTAAAGTCGGAGCTTGATTCACAGACTTTTGGCAAGGTTATAGAAGTAATAAAAGAATACGGAGAATGACAATGCCATACTTTCCTTTTTTTGCGAATATTGAGAATATGCCATGCCTTGTGGTGGGTGGCGGACAGGTAGCTTTGAGAAAGCTCGAAAAGCTTCTTGACTTTTCGCCTATAATAAAGGTGGTGGCATTAAAAGCTTGCGGTGAGATAAGAGAACTTGCAGACAGGGGCATGATAACACTGTTTGAGCGTGCTTTTAAGGACAGCGACATAGACGGCAGTACATTTGTGATAACTGCCACAGGGGACAGCGGTGTAAACAGGCACATTTCTCAACTTTGCAGGCAAAGGCACATTCCATGCAACGCAGTTGATGACCCTGAGAGCTGTACGTTCTTCTTCCCTGCCATTGTTACAGAGGGTGACGTGTGCATTGGCATTTCAACAGGCGGAAAAAGCCCTACCCTTGCTTCTCATCTGAGAAAGACGATCCAATCGCAGACAGAGGGCAGGCTTGGGGATATATGCAATGTCATGGGAAAAGTCCGTGACTATGCCCTTGAAAATATATCCACGGAGCAGGCTAGGAAAAAGGCTATGGCAGAGGTTCTGAAAAAATGCCTTGAAAGCGACGTGCTTCCAACAGAGGAACAGCTTATAGAGATGATAAAGGAGCGAAAATGAAACTGAGAGCAGGCACAAGAAAAAGTCCTCTTGCAATGGCGCAGACCTACATGGTACTTGATATGATAAAGGCGGCATTTCCTGAGTGTGATATAGAGATAGTCACTTTTACCACAAAGGGCGACAGACAGCTTGACAGACCTCTTGACAAGATAGGCGGCAAGGGTGTGTTCGTCACGGAGATAGAGCAGGCTCTGCAAAGCGGAGAGATAGACTTTGCTGTACACAGTGCAAAGGACTTGCCTGTTACGTTGGGCGAGGGGCTGGAGATATCGGGAGTTTGCCCTCGTGGGAACTATCGTGATATGCTTGTGACCAAAAAAGGCGTTGTATTTAACGATTGTGATGTTTTCACTGTTGGCACAGGAAGTCAGCGTAGACGTGGGGGCTTTGCAAGGCTTTATCCTAACGCAAAGTTTGCTGATATAAGAGGCAATGTTGGTACACGCCTTAAAAAACTTTCTGATGGGCTTTATGACGGCATAATACTTTGTGCGGCAGGAACGGAGCGTTTGGGACTTTCCCTTTCGGAATACGAGGTAAAAGAGTTTGAGCCTTGGGAGCTTTTGCCTGCACCTTGTCAGGCTATAATTGCAGTGGAATGTGCAAAGGAGAGCAAGGCGGCTGAGATAATTTCGCAGGTATCACATAAGGAAACTATGCTCAGGTTTGAAACCGAGCGTGAGGTGATAAGACTTCTGGGTGCGGACTGCACTGTGCCTGTGGGGGCATACAGCGAGATAAATGGGGAAAAGATATCTCTCACTGTTTCAGACGGCAAGGGGCATTTTGCGCAGGGCGAAAAAGAGATAGAAAAAAGATTTGAACTTGTTAAGGAGCTGACTGATAAGCTATGAGCGGCAGAGTTATAATAGCAGGGGCAGGCTGTGGAGATTATGACCTTATCACAATGAGAGGTTATGAGGCTCTGAAAAGCTGTGACGTGGTGATATATGACAGCCTTATAGACAGCCGTTTGCTTGACTTTTGCAAGGACGGTGCGGAGAGAATATGTGTTGGAAAGCGTGCAGGCAGACACAGCTCCACGCAGGAGGAGATAAACGCACTTCTTGTGGAAAAAGCCGCAGAGGGCGGTGTTGTTCTCAGGCTAAAAGGCGGCGACCCTTTTGTGTTCGGCAGAGGGGGCGAGGAGATAACTGCACTCAAAGCCGCAGGCATACCATACAGCCTTATACCGGGGGTGACTTCCTCGGTGGCAGTGCCTGAGCTAGCAGGTATACCGGTGAGCCACAGGGGGCTTTCAAGGAGCTTTCATGTTATAACAGGTCACACTGCGGACGACCTTTTACCTGAGCATTTTGAAAGCTATGCAAAATGCGGTGGAACGCTTATTTTTCTTATGGGGCTTAGAAATCTCCCTGAGATAGCAGGCAGGCTCATTGAAAACGGCATGGGCGAAAATACTCCTGCGGCGGTGATATCAAAGGGGGCTACCCCTGAGCAGAGGGCTGTAAAGGGCTGTCTTGGCGACATTGCTGAAAAGGTGAAGAAAGAGGATCTGCCTGCGCCTGCTGTGATAATAGTTGGAGAAACCGCCGGGCTTGACTTTTCGCCTACCTATCTGCCGCCACTTTATGGAGTTTCTGTGGCTGTCACTGCCACAAAGGGGCTTTCAAGGAGGCTCATAAAGTCGCTCAATGCCCTTGGGGCATATGCTCACCGCTGCGGCGGATTTGAGCTTAGGGAGCTGCACGATGAGGTCACGGAAAAAGCTTTTTCACGGCTTTCAGAGGGCTTTTACAGCCATGTTGCTCTTACAAGTCCAAATGGTGCGGAGATATTTTTGAAAAGGCTTAGAGAAAGCCGTATTGACATAAGAAAGCTAAGCGGAGTGAAGATAGCTGTCATAGGCAAAGGCACTGGGGCGAAGCTTGAAAAGGCTGGGCTTTATGCAGACATAATGCCTGAAAAATTCAACAGCGTGGCTCTTGGAAATATGCTCTCGGGCACTCTTACTTGTGAGGACAAGCTTCTTATAGTACGCTCCTCGGAGGGGTCAGCGGAGCTTGTTAAGCCATTGGCTGAAAAAGGGCTGAACTTTGATGATGTTCATATTTACGAGCCTGTTTACAGCACAGGCGAGAAGACAGATGATAACTACGCTGTATTTGCCAGTGCAGGCGGAGTGAGGAGCTTTTTCCGTGGCGGAGGAAGCTTATCAGAGAATACAAAGTGTATCTCCATAGGCGAAGTGACGGCGGCAGAGCTTAAAAAATACGGTATAAGTGACCCTTTGCTTCCAATGGAAAGCACAGCGGAGGGAATAATACAAAAGATACTTTCAGATAAGTGAGAGGAAGATAAAAATGCGAAGATTCAGAAGATTAAGGGCAAACCCAGTAATGAGAAGAATGGTTTGCGAAACAAGATTAAATGCGGCAGACTTTATCTACCCGATTTTTGTGGCAGAGGGCAATAACATCATGAAGCCTGTTGACTCTATGCCAACAGTTTATCAGTATTCTATCGACGATCTGGAGCAGATACTGCCGCAGATAGCAGACAGCGGTATATCGGGCTTGCTTATTTTCGGCATACCGGAGAAAAAGGACGAGCTTGCAACGGAAGCTTACAATGACAAGGGCGTTACACAGCAGGCAATAAGATACATCAAGGAACACTATCCTGATATGCTCGTTATTGCAGACGTTTGTCTTTGCGAATATACCAGCCATGGACACTGCGGAGTTGTCAAGGACGACAAGATACTCAATGACAGCACTTTGCCGCTTCTGTGCAAAATGGCGGTGAGCCTTGCAAAAGCCGGTGCTGATATTATCGCACCCTCCGACATGATGGACGGCAGAGTTGCGGCAATAAGGGCGGCGCTTGACGAGAATGCTCTTACTGATATTCCTATAATGTCATACAGTGCAAAATTTGCTTCGGGATATTATTCTCCGTTCCGTGACGCCGCAGAATCTGCACCATGCTTTGGCGACAGAAAGTCATATCAGATGGATCCTTGCAACGGACGTGAGGCTCTCCGTGAGATAGAGGACGATATTGAGGAGGGGGCTGACATGGTAATGGTAAAGCCTGCGCTTTGTTATCTTGATATCCTCAGAGCCGCCAGGGACAGATATGATCTGCCTATTGCGGCATACAACGTAAGCGGTGAGTTCTCTATGGTAAAAGCGGCGGCACAGCTTGGCTGGATAGACGAGAAGCGTATCGTTCTTGAAAATCTCACTGCTATAAAGCGTGCAGGTGCGGACATTATCATAACATACCATGCTCTTGACGCCGCAAAATGGATAAAGGAGGACAACTGACATGAACACTGCTAAGTCTGAACAGCTTTACAAAACTGCCTGCGGTTTTATGCCCGGCGGAGTGAACAGCCCTGTTAGAGCCTGCAAGGCGGTTGGCACTGTTCCGCTTTTTATCGACCATGCGAAAGGTTCAAGGATATGGGACGAGGACGGCAACGAGTTCATCGACTATGTATGCTCATGGGGGCCGAATATTCTCGGTCACTGCTGTGAGCCTGTGATAAATGCGGTGAAAGTCGCCTGCGACAAGGGGCTTACCTTCGGTGCTTGCCACAAGGGCGAGATAACCTTGGCTGAGCTTATAAAAAAGCACTTTCCGTCTATGGAAATGCTCAGGCTCGTGAACTCAGGCACGGAAGCTGTCATGAGCGCAATAAGAGCCGCAAGAGGTTTCACAGGCAGGGATAAGATAATAAAATTCGAGGGCTGTTATCACGGTCACTCGGACGGATTGCTTGTAAAGGCAGGTTCTGGACTTATGACGCAGGCTATTCCATCGGGTGCAGGAGTGACAGAGGGCTGCACAAAGGACACGCTTCTTGCAAAATACAATGACACCGAGTCTGTGGAAAAGCTTTTTGAGGAATACGGCAACGAGATAGCCGCACTTATCGTTGAACCATGCGCCGCAAACATGGGCGTTGTTCCGCCTGAAAAGGGCTTTCTTGAATTTCTCAGGGAGATAACGAAAAAGCACGGCACTGTGCTTATATTTGACGAAGTTATAACGGGCTTCAGGCTTTCAGATGGGGGAGCTTCAAAATATTTCGGAGTTACCCCTGACATGACTACCCTTGGCAAGATAGTGGGCGGAGGGATGCCCCTTGCCTGCTATGGGGGAAAGCTTGAGATAATGCAGTGCGTTGCGCCCCTAGGCTCTGTTTATCAGGCAGGCACGCTGTCGGGAAACCCATGCGCAGTGGCGGCAGGAATAGAAACTATCAGGCAGATAGAAAGCATACCAAACTTCTATGAGGAGCTTGACAGAAAGTCGGCAGAGATAGAAAAGGCTCTGCGTGAAAAGGGTCTGAACGTGAATCGCTGTGGTTCGCTCATGACGGTATTTTTCAATGACGAGAGAGTGAAAAGCTATGATGAGGCAAGGGCTTGCGACACGGAAAGCTACGGCAGATACTACCGCCATATGCTTCAAAGCGGCATTTACACTGCACCGTCGCAATTCGAGGCGATGTTCGTTTCCTATGCTCACACTGACGAGGACATTGCAAAGACTATTGAGGCGATAGGGTCTTACAGATAAAAAACGGAGCTGTTCGGTTTATTTGAACAGCTCCGTTTTTTATATTCAATATATGTAGGGGCGAACAGTGTTCGCCCGCTTTGTTTGCCTGACAAACTCATGATATCCACGCAATTTTTGGCTCAATATTCCCAAATGCGGCTTTCAACATAAGTTTGCGAGAAAATCAGGCGGGCGAACGCTGTTCGCCCCTACAATGTGCCAACGTGTTATGCAGAATATTTTTTATATCAGCAAATTCTAGGGAGAAGCTCTCCGCCAGGCTGTGGAAGAAGGGTCTGTGAGCCTATCTCTGTTTTCATTACAACTCTGCCTGCATTATCCTCTGTGACCTCGCCTATGACAGCGGCGTTCTCTGAGTTTTTGCACTTTCTAAGGGCAGAAACGATATCCTCTGCTTTATCCTTTGGTGCGAATATAACAAGTCTACCCTCGCAGGCAAGATACAATGGTTCTAAGCCCAGCATACCGCACACGCCTTTCACCTCGTCTGCCACCGGTATTTTCTCAGCGTCAAGGGTTATTCCCACTCCGCTTTGACCTGCTATCTCGTAAAGAACAGTGCCTACACCGCCTCTTGTTGCGTCACGGATAACGTGGATATCGTTTGTAACGTCGAACATTGCTTTTACGTTTGCCCAGAGGGGTGCACAATCGCTTGTTACGTCTGCATCTATACCGAACTCGTCACGAGCCAAAAGTATGGTACAGCCGTGTCTGCCGATATCACCTGACACTATAACGACGTCGCCTGCTTTGGCAAGCTTGCCTGAGGTGTTGGCATTGTCCATTATCCTGCCTATGCCCGTAGTGGTAATGAAAACGCCGTCTACCTGACCTTTTCCTGCCACCTTTGTGTCGCCTGCACATATCTCGACACCTGCTTCCTTGGCGGTCTTTGCCATGGCGGCGGCTATCTCCTCAAGCTTATCCATTGGAAAGCCCTCCTCGATAACGAAAGCACAGGAGAGATACAAAGGCTTTGCGCCCATGCAGGAAAGGTCGTTCACAGTGCCGCAAATACTTAGCTTGCCGATATTTCCTCCTGCGAACTCATAAGGAGAAACTATAAAGCCGTCTGTGGTGAATGCTATCTTGCCCTTTTCCATGGAAAGCACGGCGGCATCGTCGGCGGTCAAGTCAGGGTTAGCGAAATGCTCCTTAAAAACACGGTCGATAAGCTCGGAAGTCTGCTTTCCTCCTGCGCCGTGGGCAAGGGTAACAAATTTATCTGTCATAATTATTCCTCTTTTCGGATAGTTTATTTTACAAATTGCCATACTGATAATATGCCGAGCAAGCGCCCTCATTTGACACCATGCACGCACCTATAGGGTGTAGCGGTGTACAGACCTTGCCGAAAACTTTACAGTCTGAGGGCTTGCACTTGCCCTGCAAAACATCTCCACAGCGGCAGGCTGGGTTTGGCTTGCCTGTTATTTTCGGCAGAGCGAATTTCTTTCGTGCGTCAAAGTCAGCATATTCGTCACGGAGTATCATGCCTGACATTGGGATAATACCAAGTCCACGCCACTCGCTGTCGCAGGGGGTCATGACATTTTCCATAAGCTTTATGGCGGCTGGGTTGCCCTCAGGCTTTACTACTCTCGGATAGCAGTTTCTGAAAAACGGCTCGCCACGCTGAGAAAGTTCTATAGTAACAGCAAGAGCCGTAAGAAGTTCAGCGGCTGTGAAGCCCGTAACAACGCCTGAAACGCCCTTTTTCACAAGTTTCTCGCACACGGCTGTGCCTGTGATAGCGTTGACATGACCGGGGTACAAAAAGGCGTCTGCACTTCCCTCCAAAGCCTTATAAGCGTTTGGCATGGTCTTGTTTGCACCAAGAATAGAAAAGTTTTCAAGCCCCAGCTTTTTCGCTTTTTCTACTGCAAGGCAGGCTGATGGGGTAGTGGTTTCAAAGCCAACGGCGAGAAATACCACCTGCTCATCTCTATGGCTTTCGGCATATGAAACTGCGTCAAGGGGCGAATAGACCGTCTTTATCACAGCACCCTTTGACCTTGCTCCTGCAAGACTCATTTCTGTACCGGGTACTCTTATAAGGTCGCCGAAAGTGCATATCACCGCACCTTTTTCTAGGGCGAGCATACAAGCCTCGTCGATAAAGCCAATGGGGGTAACGCACACAGGACAGCCAGGACCTGAGATAAGCTCAACGCTCTCAGGAAGGAGCTTTCTTATGCCAAGCCTGAAAATCTCGTGGGTGTGAGTACCGCAGACCTCCATTATGCGAAGCTTTTTGCCGTCATCACGTTTGTAGGAGCTTATTATCTCCTTTGCATTTTCTATAGTGTTCATTGGATACTCTCCATTATCTCGTCAGTTTCTTCGCTATCGTCAGAGGTTATCTTTGCGATAGCCACCCCTGCGTGTACCATGACATAATCCCCTACCTCGAGATCGTCGATAAGGTCAGCAGATACCTCTCTTTTTGCACCGCTTGCGTCAATAACAGCAGTGCCCTCGTTTACACTTACTACCTTTGCAGATAAACCAACACACATATCAATACCTCCAAAAAATTAAATCTATATAACAAAATCAGAAATGAGATACACAGGCGACCAAAGGTCGCCCCAGCTTATTGAAAAAGTTCGACAAAAGCGGGACGTCGAGGGCGCCGTCCCCTACAATTGGCGTAAATACGCTGTTTATATGTAGGGGCGAACAGCGTTCGCCTGTTATTTTGGTATTTTTCAACAGTCTCAGGCGACCCAAGGTCGCCCCTACAGAATAAGAAAATCATCGCCGCAGGCGATACCTTAATTCCTCACTCCTCATTCAGATAAAACGCTTGTCCCAAAGCTATACCACCGTCATTGGCAGGCACAAGGCTGTGGATAAGCACTCTAAGCCCCATTTTTTCAAGGCGGCACTTCACCATTTTAAGCAGAAGTTTGTTCTGAAAAACTCCCCCGCTCAAGGCACAGACCTTTACGCCTGTGCGCTTGCTTATGGTCCTGCACGCCTGCACCGTCATATCCGCAAGAAGTGAGTGAAACTCATAGGCAAGGCGGTTTTTATCCTCGCCATTTTGCACCCCATCACAAAGCCTTTTGATAAGAGCCTGAGTGCAGAGCATTATCCTGCCCTCTTTTTCGGCAGTGAGCTTTTCCATAGGCTCGTAAATACCGAAAGGCTCACGGCTGAATTTTTCTGCCGCAAACTGCAACGCCATGGAAGCTTCGCCCTCAAATGTTGAAGAACGCCTTATGCCAAGCACCGCTGAAGCGGCGTCAAAAAGCCGTCCTGCGCTTGTGGAGCTTACTGCGTTTACTTTTTTCTCTGCCATTATGGACAGAAGCTTGTACTCTTTCGCTGTACAAATACCAAGCTTTTCACAGATCTCTCCGCCACTTTCCCCATAGGCTGAGCCTGCTATCATTGTGGCAATACGCCAACCCTCTTTAGAGGAAAGATCGCCGCCCACCTGCATGAAGGGCTTTATGCTTCCCATACGCTCAAAGCCTGTGCGGTCGCAGAGAAGTATCTCTCCTCCCCATATGGTGCCGTCTGTGCCAAAGCCTGTGCCGTCATATGATACGCCTATGACCTTTTCGCTATAGTCGTTTTCTGCCATGCAGGATAGGATATGAGCATAATGGTGCTGGACTTTTTTCAGAGGCAGGTCAAGTCCCTCGGCAAATGCAACTGTATTGTATTTGGGGTGCATATCGCAGACTACGTTTTGCGGTGTTGCTTCCAGAAGTTCGCACATACGCTTTACTGACTCCTCAAGAGCCTTTACAGTGCGGATATCAGCCATATCCCCCACATAGGAAGAGAGATAATAAAGGCTTCCCTTTCTGATACAGAACGTATTTTTAAGCTCACCGCCTATGGCAAGGGTCTGACCTTTATCACTGCATGATGTCATAACAGGCAATGGTGCATATCCTCTTGAACGCCTTATTATGTAAGGCTTGCCCTCAAATGTGTCCATGACAGTATCGTCTGAGCGTATCAAGATACGTCTGTTGTGGGATAATATCAGGTCGCAGAAGCCTGAAATCTCGCTGAGTGCGTCCTCGTCGCTTCGACAAATAGGTGCGCCACGGACGTTTCCGCTGGTCATAACAAGGCTGTCGGTCATTTTCACGCCGTCATCGTAATCAAAAAGAAGCAGGTGCAAAGGGGCATAGGGGAGCATTACTCCCACTGTAGGATTATCGGGTGCAACGCTCTTGCAAAGGCTTCCGCTAGTTTTTTTATCAAGAAGCACGATAGGCTTTTGCCAGCCTGTGAGAAGCTTTTCCTGCACTTCGCCAAAATCGCACTCACGCCTTGCGGCAGAAATATCCTTCAGCATAACGGCAAGTGGTTTTGCAGGGCGGTTTTTAAGCTCTCTGAGCCTTTTCACTGCGCTCTCGTTTTTTGCGTCACAGCAAAGGTGAAAACCGCCTATGCCTTTGACAGCGATTATCTTCCCTGCCATGACGGCTTCTCTTGTGGCTGTGATAGCCTCAGCGCCTTTCTTTTCACTGCCTATGATATAGACCTCCGGACCGCATTTGTTACAGCACACAGGCTGGGCGTCATAACGCCTTGTGGCAGGGTCGGTGTACTCGTCCTCGCAGTCTTTGCACATTGGAAAGTCAGCCATTGTGGTGCGAACTCTGTCATAGGGCATAGAGTCCATAATAGTGAGCCTTGGACCGCACTGAGTACAGTTTATAAAAGGGTGGAGATATCTTCTGTTTGTTTTGTCGAAAAGCTCCGCCTTACATTTTTCGCACACAGCGATGTCAGGGGATACGAAAATATCCCCTTTTTCCTTTTCGCTGTCGATTATCTCAAAGCTGTCAAAAGGCGGTTCGTCGGCATGGGCGGAAATTATCTCCATTATCATTGCACGTTCAGGAGGTCGATTCTCCAAGGCATTTTTCAGTTCGCCAACGGCTTTTTCACTGCCCTGTGCGTGTATCTCAACATAAGAGCCTTTGTTTGCCACAGTGCCGCAAAGTCCAAGGTCTGACGCTTCACGGCTGACAAAAGGTCGGAAGCCCACGCCCTGAACGATACCATAAACACGAATCATCTCAGTTTTCATCAGATAAGCTCCCTGACGGTATCCTTTATCTCGTCCTCTGCTTCACTGCTGAGAACGTCTATAAGCACGTCCTCAAACTCCTCACCGTCCTGACCCTCATCTATGGCGGCATTTCTGAGCCTGCCTAACATTCTCACAGTATGCACTGTAGGTCTGCGACGAACGGAGTCCATGAGAATGTTCTCATAACCTCTGCCGTAAAACTGCTCCATATATCTCACCACGGCACTTGTCATGCTGATATCAGCCATGGGGTGTCTTTCGAGAAATCTAAGCAGAGGCAAAACTGCGTTTATGCCCTCGCCGCTTTCGTCAAGCTCCTCCATGCAGTTTTCAGCCTCATATTCAAACTCCTCTGAGCCGAGATATTCTTCAAGACGCTCTATAATTTCTTCTGTCATATCTTTTCACTCTCTCCCTGCATAAGTCTGCCTGAAAGTCCGAAATGCGGAAAGTCTATAAACTCACCGCTGAAATTTTTCATAACACGTCTGAGGGTACGGTCTGCAATGACAACGTCATAGTTATCACCAACATTGTCGCAAAGGTCGCTTTCGTCTGCAAGGAAAAAATCACTCTGCTGTGAAAGCTCCTTTTTCTGCATAAAAAACGTTGCCGATGTGCAATGACACTTGCCGCTTTTTTCTGTGATAAGCTTTCTCACAGCGTCAGCCGCTGTTTGGTTATGTATCACAAGGACTTTTTTATCCGCAAAGTTATCAGCTTTTTGCACTATCTCCTCAGGCAGACAGCTTCGTGGATATTCTATCTCATAAGGCGTGCCGAACTTTTCTTTGAGATACTCCGCCGCCTTTATTGCCGCCGCTGAACAGACTATGTTCATCTCTGCCGCAGCCGCATTTTTCACATCATCAAGGGTGCTTCCCATGCCGTAGCATATAACATTCTCCCAGCCCTTTGCCTTATATTCTGCAACTATCCTCTCGGGGCTTATGATACTAAGCTCCAAAGGTGTTGCACCTATAATGCCAAGCCTGCCTTTCTGAACAGGCTTGCTCTCAGTGACAAAGGTCTTGAAAAGCTCTATCCACACCGGCTCTGAGCCACTGTCATAATAGTTCGTGCCTGTACACTCGGCTGTTATGCAAGGCAGTCCTGTTTTCTTCTCTGCCATTCGTTTCAACGCTCTCATATCTGTTGCGATGACAGCAGGCACAGGTGTGCCTATTATGGCGGTGAAAGCAGGTGATATCTGCCCGCAGGCTTTGGAGAGCTTTTCGATAAGCCTGTCGTCACGTCCTAAAATTGCGTCCATATCACGAAGCCCTGCGCTGAAAACTGCGCTCTTTTTGGTAAACCACCTTGGCTCGTCAAAGCCACAGACGTTGCCTGCACAGCCGCCTGCGTCGCATATTACCATTAGTCCTTCAAGCTCGTAAAGCACTGCCGCCGCACCTGATTGGTCAGGTGCAAAGGGTGACAAAAGCTTCAAAAGATTTTTCATTTATCCTCCGCTCCTTTCCTGTCAAGTGCCTTTTCAAGGTCGCAAAACAGCTTTTTCACTCCTGCATAGCCGAAAGGCTGTATCTCGTCATTGAAGTCCGCTCCTGCTATGTCAGGGTGGTAATAGGCACAGTCCTTACCGATATAAACGTTCACACTCTCGTCAGGCTCATAAAAGAGCATTGTTGGTGAGAGGTTTGAATATATCTTCGTTTCAGGGGAAAGCTGGGCTATCTTTTTCACAAAGCCGAAATTTCGCTCCCCCACAGTGCCGAATATCTCCGCCACCTTGAAGCCGTATCTTATAAGTGCCAAAGCCATTTCTATAGGGTCGCAGTTTGAAAACTCGCCCACTGCAAAGCACAGCCCTTTATGCTTTTCTCTGAAATCATCTATAAGAGCCATGGTCTGCTCATAATACTCTTTATCGCAAAGCTCCGCTCCTATCGCCTGACCCAGCAGACGATACTGCGTAGATATCTTGTCAGCCTGAAAAACTCTCGCAAGCTCTATAAAAGGTATGTTAAGCTCCTGCTCCATTTGCTGGGCGGCATATCTTGCTTCCGCATTGAGTACAAGGGAAAAATTTGCTTGTGACATTTTTTCATATTCCTCGAAGGTATCGCACCTTGAAAGCTCCCTTATGGTCTTTACGCCTGCACTTTTCAGCAGGCTGTAAAGCTCGCAATCCTCCTGCAAGGGTGAGAAATAACCGAGGATATTCACCTCGTCAGACTTTCTCTTGCGTGGTTTCAAAAGGGAATACACCGATTTTCGCACTGAAGCCATAGGGGGCAGACGCTTTTCCCTTGTAAGGGCATACATATAGCATGGCACAACAGGCACGCCTGCTCGGTCGCTGGATTTTCTGCACACTCTGTCCATATCAGTGCCGAGGAGAGCGTCAACGCAGGTTATACATATCATCACCGCCGAGGGAGTGTGATCAAGGCTTTGACATACCTCCTCCACAGCTTTCGGTATCTTTGTAAGGTGCCTGCCTGTGACGATATCGGTATCGTCAAGAAGCAGGTAGAAAAATCTGTCGCCGTAGCCGCTTTCCGCACTGAGCATAGTGGTGTTTCGTCCACAGCAGGCAGGAGCAACAAGAAGCATAACCGAATTTGGCACTGCAAGTCCTGCTCTTTTTACACCAAAGCCCTGCGCTCCCGGTGAATTGAACGCCAATGTTGCAGGGGAGCTGTAGATAAGGTGCTTTGCCGAAAGAAGCTCGTCAGGGATATTATCTTTTCCCTTTTGGGCAAGCTCCGCCGCCGTTATGTAAAACGCTTTAGTCATCGCTGTCCTCCTGCATAAGGGTCTGGGCAAGCTTCAAAAAGCATTTTGCCGCCTGACAATCAGGCTCGCCCTCTATGACGGTCATGCCCTTATCCTCACATCTGATGATATCGTCGCTTCTTGGTATATCCGCAACGATATCAAGCCCTGCGCTTTCTGCAAAGGCTCTGACCTTTTCTTCCTCGCCCTCAACGTTTCGCCTGTTCATGACGATACCACGGACTTTTGCATAGCTTCTGTCGGCAAAGTTTTTCACCGCACTGTTTATATTATTTGCGGCATACAATGCCATTTTCTCGCCTGAGGTGACGATAAGCACCTTTGAAGCGTAGCCCTCTCTGATAGGTGCGGCGAAACCTCCGCACACAACGTCTCCGAGAACGTCATAAAGCACAACGTCAGGTTTATATTTTTCAAAAAGCTTTAAGTCTTCAAGCAGGCTGAACGTGGTGATTATACCTCTGCCTGCACAGCCAAGTCCGGGGGTAGGACCGCCTGTTTCTATACAAAGCACTCCGCCATAGCCCTCTTTTGATATCTCCTCTATGCTCTCAGGCTCATCGTCATGCTCTCTGAGATAATTCATCACAGGCATAACAGGCTCGCCCCCAAGAAGATTTATGGTGGAGTCAGCCTTTGGGTCACAGCCTATTTGTATAACTCTTTTCCCAAGACTTGCAAATGCGGCGGCAAGGTTTCCAGTAACTGTGGATTTTCCTATTCCGCCCTTTCCGTAAACGGCTATTTTTATCATAAAAGTATCCGTGCGAAAGCACGTTCCTCCTTTTTATAGGTTAAGTATTTTGCTTACATCTTTATCTATCAGATCGGGGATATCTTTAAGAAAACATCTTCCCGAAAAAGCAACGTGCGGCAGTGAAACAAAGCTTGCCCCTTTGCATATAGGTCTGAAAAGCGGGTCTGCTATGACGGTCTTATGCTGTGAAAAAAGCTTTTCAAGCTCTGCTTCTTCCTCGCAGAAAATGTCCGTCCCTGACAGCACCTCGCTGTTTCTTATGCCAACTGTCGCCACAGTTTTTGCTCCAAGTTCAGCCCCAAGGGAAGAAGCAAAAACGCTTTCCCCTGCAACTATCATATGAGCATTCTCTACAGCTTTTTCACCGCAGGAATTTATACAAACGCCCTCTGACACTGCTCTTTTCAGGTCAGTGGAAAGCTTTTTGGAAAAGCTTTTTCCCACAGGCACGCCCACAACATATGGCACTCCATAGGTATCAAAAAGATACTTTGCCGCAGCTATCCCGTCTGAGGATATAACAAGGCTTACAGCCGCCTGTGGTGCGGTAGAGATCTCATCAAGACTGCTGTCCATAGCAAAACAGCTTTGCACTGAAAAGCCGTTATCCAAAAGCCACTTTTTTATAGAGCTTACGCTGGTGTTCACTGAAAAGTCAAGCGGCGTTGCACCAATAATATTCACTGAATTTGCCTGCTTTTCTTTTCCCTCACGGCAGAAAAGCTTTGCAATATTAAGGAAAGCTCCCTCTGCTCCTTGAAGATAGGAATGAGTGCCGTTGGTATCAACGAAAAATGTGGTCAGACCTGTTTCACGCTCTATCTCCTCGGCGGCTGAACTGTAGTCAAAGCCTGTCATTGCAGGCATTGGCGAACCGCAAATGGCTATGAATTTGGGTGAAAGCTCACCTGCCGCTTTTGCCACATCACGAATGAACTTGCCGTCATTGCCCATAACGACGTCCGACTCGGTGAGTGCAGAAATATATATCATGCTTTTGCGGTCATACCAGCGTGGCTCGTCATGGGTGGCGTAGGTGGAGTTACAGCCCGAAGCGTCATGGACGACGGTCATTCCACCAAGCTCATAAAGTGCCGAGCATACTCCCGAAGTATCCGCCGCATATATGGATATCACTTTTGCATTCATAGACAGCTTTCACACCCCCAGCCCTTGTGTTGTATCACCTTACGTCTGTCCTTTTTGTTTACTGCTCCCTCAGCCATAAGCTCTGCAAGCCTTTTTATGCCCTCGAAGCCGTATCCCCCGCCCCCTGCGACTATATCAACAAAGTTATCTGTCTGGCAGAAAAAAGCCGCTTTCTGACCTACCGCAAGATATTTTTCTTCGCAATGTGAAAACTCCATTTTCACATTCACAGTAGGGAGAATTTCAAGGTCGTGGCAATGGGCTTTCAACCACTCAAAATCTGCCCTTTCCTCCTCTGAAAAGCTGTCGGCGTAGCAACGCTTCACATTGAAGCCTTTCTCTGCAAGAAGTCTGCAAAAGCCAAGGGGTCTTGGCAGAGCAGTATAATCCACGGCTATAGGCATATTTTCCACTATCTCAAGGGCATTTGCAAGAGCCTTGTCGGCGGCTTCTCTGTCAGCAGAAAAGTCAGGCATTTTCACACCAAGCTGGGTGCAAAGCCTGCTGTAATTTTTCTCTATCTCATCATAGCCATAGCACAAGGGCAGATACAAATGCTTTGTGCCAAGTCGCTTTTCAAGTTCCTCTCCTGACGGCTTTGCCGTGGGGATATAGGTGATATTCAAAGAGCTTTCCGCCATGGAGAGATACTCCTCATAGGTCTTGCACTTTGTTATGTCAAGAAGCTCAAAGCCTGCTGAGTTTATTATTTTTACAAGCTCGGAAGCTTCGTCCGTGGCTCTGTCACAGCCTATTATAGCCGCCGTTTTAGGCTTCTTTTCGCACTTTTCAAGTGGCTCGTAAAGCTGTTTTCTCATAAGGCTGTCAGGAGAGATAGACTTTCTCATGGTGGGCGTCATGTAGCAATCTATAAAATGCACCTGCGGAAACAATGCCGACAGTTCGTTTATTATCATTTTATAGTCACAGCCTGCAAAAAGGTGAACACAGCTTAGAAAAATCAAAACGCATTTTGGCTTTTCCTCAAGCCTGTTTATTATATCCCTTACTCCGTCTATAACGTCCTGCTCCATTGTGCCGTCATACAGATCCTGCTCAGAAACAGTCACCCATGACATTCTGTCCATGGCATTCATCTCTGCCGCAGTGAGGATAACGCCCCTTAAACAGCCCTGTGCGCAGACAAATATCTGCCGTGACTCAGGGATAAGCATACCGGTATGGACGATATTCCACACGCCCCTTGTTGGGGGATTATATTCAAGACCGCTTTCAAAAGGCGCAGGAAAAGCCGCCTTCGTTATATTTATGCCGCTCTCTTTTATCATTTTTCTTCTCCCATACCGCAAAGCTCGGCTATCTTATCCGCCAATGCTCTATACTGCTCTGCCGCAGTGCTGTCAGGAAAAGCTTCCATGACAGTTTTGCGCATATCCTCAGCTTCGCTCACAAGGTCGCTTCGGTCTATCTCGGCTATCACAGAGCTGTGAAAATCAGCCGCAAGCTCCGCCGCTTTTTCCTCCTCGTTTTTTACGTTGCGTTTATTGAGGATAAAACCGCCAAGAGAAGCATATCCACGGCTTTTGAAATTTTCCACCGCCATTGCGATGTTTGCGGCGGCATATACAGACATACTCTCACCTGACGTGATGATAAACACCTTATCGGCATAGCCCTTTCGCATTGGCATTGAAAAACCTCCGCACACCACGTCTCCGAGAACGTCATAGATAACAACGTCAGGCTGATATTTTTCGTATGCGCCCTTTTTTTCAAGCTCCTCCAAAGCGGCGATTATACCTCTGCCTGCACAGCCAAGCCCCGGCACCGGGCCGCCTGCTTCAACGCACACAACATTGTTATAGCCTACCCTTACCATATCTTCAAGGTCAAAGCTTTCGCCTTTTCGCACAAGGTCAAGAACGGTCGGTATCCTCTCTCCCCCATGGAGAAATATGGTGGAGTCAGCCTTTGGGTCACAGCCTATCTGCATGACTTTCAGCCCTTTTTGTGCCAGTGCAACACTGACATTTGATGCCGCCGTTGACTTTCCTATTCCGCCTTTTCCGTAAAAAGCAAGCTTTATCATTATCTGTGATCTCCTCTTGATATCTTTATTTTATAGCCTATGGACTCCATTCGTCTTTCAAGGCAAGCCCTGCACTGTGCTGACTCGTCACCTGTGCATATCTTGTTGTCATAGAGCATATATTTTTTTCTCACTGCAACAGGGGACAGATTCGGCATTATAACGTTCGCACCTGACAGCACCCCTTGTTCTCTCCCTTTGGGGTTTATAGTACCAAGGGCTGTGGTGGCAGGCAAAAGAACGTCGGGGAGCATTATCCTGCAAATGCTCAGCAGAAAGAGGGTAAGCTCATATGAGCCTTGAGGACAGCTTCTGAAAGGCGTGTCCTTATGTGGGAGAAAAGGTCCAATGCCTATCATTTCGGGCTTGAAATCGCACATAAACTCCATATCCTCAGCAAGGCACTCCACCGTCTGGAACGGTGAGCCTATCATCATTCCACAGCCTGTCTGATAGCCTATCTCTTTTAGATCTGAAAGGCACTCCATTCGGTTTTTCCAAGACATTTCGGCTGGGTGGAGCTTTTTGTAATGCTCCTCGTCGGCAGTTTCGTGCCTGAGAAGATATCTGTCAGCACCTGCATTGAAAAGGGCTTCATAGTCCTCACGGCTTTTCTCACCTAGGGATAATGTCACCGCACAATCAGGGTGGCGTTTTTTTATCTCACTGACGATACCACAGAGCATTTCTCTGTCATAGAAAGCGTCCTCACCGCTTTGAAGCACAAAGGTACGGAAACCATAGCCGTAGCCCTCGTCACAGCACTGCAAGATCTCCTCAGCGGTGAGCCTGTATCTGCTCACGTTGCCGTTTGAACGCCTTATTCCACAGTAAAGGCAATCGTTTTTGCAGATGTTTGAAAACTCCACTATGCCCCTTATGTAGATATCCTTCCCGAACATTTCCTGCGAAATGCACCTTGCAAGCTCTGCGGCATAGGTTCTGTCGCTCTCGTCATATTCTTTTATAAGCTTCACCCATTCATCGTGGGAAAGCTTTTTCTCGCAGTTTAGTTTATCAATAAGTTCTCTGACCGCCATTGTGATCTTCAAGCTCCTTTACAAGATGTGGAAACACTTCTATGCTACGTTTGAGAATACCTTTCATATACGCAATTGCAATGCCGTAATTTGTGAACGGCACGCCTGCGTCACAAGCACATTTCATTCTGTAGGTAAGCTCTTTTGAGCCTAGCATACAGCCGCCACAGTGTATGCAAAGCGCAAAGTCTGAAAGCTCCTCTGGAAAGCCATGACCTGATGACAGCACTATCTCAAGATTCTTGCCTGTGTATTCTTTCAGCCAGTTCGGAAGCTTCACAGAGCCTATATCACCGCACTGTCTGTGATGTGTACAGCCCTCTGAAATAAGCACCTTGTCACCGTCTTTAAGATCGTCGATAGCTTTCACGCCCTTTACTGCGGCGTCAAGAAAGCCCTTATATCTAGCCATAAGGATAGAAAACGAGGTGAGAGGGATATCCTCGGGGGTATCCTTTGAAACTCTTGCGAAAGCCTGACTATCCGTTATAACAAGTGCAGGCTTCTCTATCCTGCCAAGCACTCCTGAAAGCTCAGTTTCTCTTACCACCACTGCACAGGCGTTTGCTTCAAGAACATCTCTTATGGCCTGCTGTTGTGGCAGGATAAGCCTGCCCTTTGGTGCGGCGCTGTCGATAGGGGTGACAAGCACCACCATATCGTCAGGCTTTATAAGGTCGCCCACAAGCTTCATTGTCATGGTGTCTGTTTCAGTGAGCTTTGCAACGGCGTTTTTAAGCTTCTCTATGCCTGTTTTCTCTTTTGCGCTGACGTACACTGCGCCCTCCTCTTTTGGGATATCAGTGAGCAGGTCGGCTTTGTTTTTGGCTATAATAAAAGGTATGTTTTTCTCTTTGAATATTGAGATAAGCTGTTTTTCGCAGTCGCCAAGGGGCAAAGTGCAATCGGTAACAAGAACTGCGCAGTCCGTTCTGTTTAGTATCTGCTTAGTTTTCTTCACACGAAGCTCTCCAAGCTCGCCCTCGTCGTCAAAGCCGGGGGTATCTATTATCACAACAGGGCCAAGGGGCAAAAGCTCCATTGCCTTTGTAACAGGGTCGGTGGTAGTGCCTTTCGTATCGGATACCACTGCAAGATCCTGATTTGTTACTGCATTCACAACGCTTGATTTTCCTGCGTTTCGTCTGCCGAAAAAACCTATATGTATACGTTCTCCGCTTGGTGCGTCATTAAGTCCCATTGCAAAAGCTCCTCTCAAAAAAATAAGCCATACCCCTGAGGATACAGCTTTGATAACAAAAAAGGCTATGCTTGCTCATAAAAAACCTAATCCACGGGCGAACGCTGTTCGCCCCTACATGAGTAGAGATAGGGCTTTCTATCTGCTTTTTACTTTTTCTGCTTGATGTGTATTCTTTCGCCTTAAAGGAGAAAACTCGTTTTCGGCGTCAGGGTCACAAATATTTATTAGATTTTTACTGTGGCGAATAAAGGGTCTTGGCGGTCACTCCCTCAAGCCTGCCTATCTTGCCTGCAAGAGAATTTATAACGTCCTGCGGAGCGTCAACTGCCACACTTATTATGTTCATGCCACGTTCTCGGTATGGCAGACCCATTCGTCCTATTATATACTCGGCATGCTCATGAAGAATTGCGTTTATCTCCTGCGCAGAGCCGTTATCGTGTGCGATTATTGCAAGTATTGCCACACGGGTATCCATAAAACACCCCCGTAATGTAAAAGTGTACTTTATCTTACTTTATGATAGCACGATTTGTTGGCGTTGTCAATTGGAAGTTATCTATTTGAATAAAATTTTTAGATAACATTTGACTAAAATATACGACATATACTATTGACAAGTAGAGTTAGCCATGGTAAACTTATTTTGTGGAGTTCTTTTAGATAAAACATAAGAATAAAATATAGCTATGGAGGAAAAGACAATGACTCTTGATAAGCTTAAAACGGGTGAGTCTGCCGTGATAAAAGCGGTAGGCGGCGAGGGTGCGCTTAGGCTGCGTTTTCTCGACATGGGACTTATACCCAAAACAAAGGTGAAAATGCTAAAGCGTGCGCCAATGGGCGACCCTCTTGATATAGTGCTTAGAGGCTACGAGCTGACGCTCAGGATAGAGGACGCAAAAAACATAGAGATAGAAAAAACAGAGGAGAATGACCATATATGAGATTTGCCCTTGCAGGAAATCAGAACTGCGGAAAGACCACGCTTTTTAACGCCCTTACAGGGTCTAATCAGCACGTTGGAAACTTTCCCGGTGTAACAGTCGAGCAGAAGGTCGGTGACATAAAGGGGCAGAAGAACTGCACTGTGGTGGATCTGCCGGGAATATACTCACTGCGCCCTTACACGCAGGAAGAGATCGTCACCCGTGACTACATAATAAATGAAAAGCCTGACGGCATTATAAACATTGTTGACGCCACTAATATAGAACGAAATTTGTATCTCACTTTACAGCTTCTTGAACTGCGTGTGCCAATGGTGCTTGCCTTAAACATGATGGACGAGGTAAGAGCCAACGGTGGAACGATAGACGTAAAAATGATGAGCGACGCACTTGGCATACCTGTTATACCAGTAAGTGCGGCAAAGGGCGAGGGTATCTCAGACCTTATCGACAAGGCTGTAGAAACCGCCCGAAACAAGACAAAACCTGTTGTCACAGACTTTTGCTCAGACGATTCCGCTGTACACAGATGTATACACGCAGTTGTGCATCTTATCATGGATCACGCAAACCGTGCAGGCATACCGCCGAGATTTTGTGCTTCAAAGCTTATTGAGGGTGATAAGAATATCGAGGATCAGCTTGAGCTTAATCAAAACGAGCTGGAGCTTCTCGAACACTGCATAGTGGAAATGGAGGACGAATCAAAGCTTGACAGAAATGCGGCGCTTGCAGATATGCGATACGACTTTATCGAAAAAGTCGTTGCCATAAGCGTTGTGAAATGCCACGAGAGCCGGGAACACAAGCGGAGCGTAAAAATAGACCGCATTTTAACGGGAAAATACACTGCACTGCCTGTATTTTTCGGGATAATGTTTCTTGTATTTTTCCTCACATTCAATGTTATCGGCTCGACCCTTTCTGATTGGCTTTCCCTTGGTATAGACAAGCTCACCGACCTAGCAGACAAAGGGCTTACAGCCTACGGCATAAACCCTGTTGTACACAGCCTTATAATAGACGGAGTTTTTGCAGGCGTTGGAAGCGTTCTAAGCTTTCTGCCTATAATAGTGACGCTGTTCTTTTTCCTTTCCATACTGGAGGACACGGGCTACATGGCACGAGTGGCATTCGTAATGGACAAGCTTCTTAGAAAGATCGGTCTTTCGGGACGAAGCTTTGTGCCTATGCTCATAGGCTTCGGCTGTTCAGTGCCTGCCATAATGGCGACGAGAACGCTTGTATCAGACCGTGACAGAAAAATGACCATACTTCTTACCCCTTACATGAGCTGTTCGGCAAAGATACCTATTTACGCAGTTTTCTGTGCAGCATTTTTCAAGAAATATCAGGCGCTTGTGATGATAGGCTTATACATAACAGGCATAGTGCTTGGGATAATAGTTGCACTGATACTGAAAAATACAGCTTTCCGTGGCAAGCCTGTGCCGTTTGTAATGGAGCTTCCAAACTATCGTCTTCCTTCGGCAAAAAGCGTAGGACTTCTTCTTTGGGACAAGGCAAAGGACTTTATACAAAGAGCTTTCACAGTTATATTCTTTGCGACTATCATAATATGGTTTTTGGAGACCTTTGACGCAAAGCTCAACGTTGTAAAAGACTCCTCTGACAGCCTGCTCGCTCTTATCGGTCAGGCTATATCGCCAATATTCAAGCCTTTGGGCTTTGCAGATTGGAGAGTGACCACCTCGCTTATTTCGGGCTTCACTGCAAAAGAGGCGGTAGTAAGCACAATGGCGGTACTGATGAACACAAGCACTGCAAACCTTGGCACTGCTCTTTCGGGAGCATTCTCCACCCTTTCCGCACTGAGCTTTCTCGTATTCACCCTGCTTTACACCCCATGTGTTGCGGCGGTGGCGACCATAAAGAGAGAGCTTGATTCAAGGATACAGACAGTAGGCGTTGTGATAATGCAGTGCATGGTGGCATGGCTTTGCGGCTGTGCGGTATATCAGATAGGAGCGTTATTATGAATACAGCCGACTGGATAGTGGTGATACTTCTGCTTTTATGGGCAGTGGCGGCGGCAATAAGTATATCAAAGCAAAAGAAAAAAGGTAAATGCTGTGGCTGTTGCTCACACTGTCACAGCAGATGCGGCAAAAAATAAGGCATAAAAGTAGCGGAGAACTGCAAAAAGAATGCGTTCTCCGCCATTTTATTAATATATAAGCAACACTAAAAAAATCAAAAATTTACAATACATCTGGCTTTTTTCGTTAATACACCTGACAAATAAGCAAAAATGTGATATAATATAGCTTAGGGCGAAGTTATCTACCCTGTTTTTTTGAGATACGGTTAGTTCAATCTAACTTTATAAAGAAAACCAACTTAGAAAGGTCGGTATTATGAAGAAACAATTTTTTAGCAATGAGAAAGACGGTTTTTATGGTACATATTATGAAAACCCAAAGGGTGCAAACTGCGCAATGATAGGTCTGTTCGGCGACGATCCTAATGACTTTATGGCAAAGTGCGGAGCAAAATGGCTTCACAAAAATGGCGTGAACGTTATGTGTATGTCACCTGACGTGAAGAACTACGGCCATGTGAACTTCCCGCTTGAAAGGATAGAGACCGCTATAAAGTGGCTCAAAAGCCATGGAAACAAGAAAATAGGCATAATGGGTATGAGTACGGCAGGAATGGATTCCCTTGTGGCAGCTTCATATTTCCCTGACATAACACTCACTTTCGGTCTTACGCCAAGCGACTTTGTATGGCAGGGCTTTGAGCAGGGCGAAAAAGACGGCTGCAAGGAATGGCCTATCCCTGACGCTTCCACACTTTCATGGCAGGGCAAGCCGCTTGCATATATGCCGTTTGTTTATGCCCACCCTGAATACTATCACAGGATAGAAGAAGAAACCAAAGGCTCAGGAGATATAACACGAAGCACGCACCTTTTTATCGACTCTGAAAAGGCAAGAGAACATACAGAGGAAGAAATGATAAAGGTTGAGAACATCAAGGGCAAGCTTATAATGGTGGGTGCTGATGACGACAGCTTCTGGGAGGCAGGAAAATACGTCCGCCGCATGGATAAGCGCTTGAAAGAACGCCCTCACGAGTGCGATTACGAAGCCCTGACTTACGAGCATGGAACGCACTTTGTGCTCCCTGAGACAATGCTCAGAAAAGCACTTCCTGTGGGACTTAAATTCGTAATGAAATTTATTTTCAAGGCTGCAAAGGACTATCCTAAGGAGTGCGAGCAGACAAGAAAGGATATCGACAGACGACTTTCTGCGGCTTTAAAACAGTGGGTAGCTGAATAAAAAAGCCCATAAAATACGCTATTTTGTGTAGGAGCGACCTCTGTTCGCCCCTTGCTCGATATGTTTTACGATAAACAAAGACCGACTTCCAGCGAAAAAAGCTGAAAGTCGGTCTGTTATTTTTTGCAACAGAATAAATGCTTTCAAAAAGAAGATTTTTGTGAATTTTGTGAGTTTTCTATTGACATTAGAGTGCGGATATGGTAACATTAACGATGTGTGAATATTTTCTAATAGCAGTCACATATCAAAGCAAAAAACAATTATTTTATATAGATAGTGGTGGGTCATCGGGACCCTGACGAAGGAGCAAGCTATGTTTACAAGCGATACAGCGAAATATAAAATAATAGGTATCTGCACTTCATGCGTACAATCTGACTATGTGAGAGATATAGTATCTTCCATAAGCCGAAAGGGTGTAAAAGAGGGCTACAAGGTGCTTCTTTTTAACACCTTTTGCGACCTTTATCACAACATTTCCTACAACCATGGTGAAGCAAGCATTTTTGATCTTATAAATTATGACATTCTTGACGTACTTATAATAATGCCCGAGGCAATAAAAAGAGACAGCATTTCCAACGAGATAAGCAAGCGTGCCCATGAACATGGTGTTCCTGTCATATGCGTTGACAGTACAATGGATAATTGCTGCAGTGTGACATTCAATTACTCTGACGTTTTTGAAAAGATAGTTCGCCATGTGATCGAATTTCACGGCTGCAGAAGAGTTAATTTCATTGCTGGCGTAAAGGGCAATGCTTTCTCAGAAGAGCGTATAGAAGCATACAAAAAGGTGCTTGCAGAAAACGGCATAGAATTTGAGTCTGAGCGTCTTGGCTATGGTGACTTCTGGGATATGCCAACAAAAGGAGTATTGGAGAAATTTTTAGAAAGCGATTTGGAATTTTCGCAGGCGATAATATGTGCAAACGACGCTATGGCGATAGCAGCTTGCAGCATACTGAGAGAACGCGGCATAAAAGTGCCTGAAGACGTTATTGTAACGGGTTTTGACGGCATCGAGCTTGAACAGTATAACAGCCCTCGTCTTACAACGGCGGCTGTAGACAATGATGTGCTTGGCGAAAAGATAATAAACGCCATAGACCATATGATGAACGGAGTGCCTCTTCCTGAAAAAATAGAGGTCAGCTACACCATGAGGATATCCCAGTCTTGCGGCTGTAAGAAAATAGACCCGAGAGAAGTAGGCGACAAGATCCTTGAGCTTTACCATAGAATGAACAATTCTGATGGTCACGAACAGCATATGTTCTCTTATCTTGCAAAATCAGTGGAGTGTCACACCGTAGAAGAAATGGCAAAGGTAATGGCACGTTCGGGAGATTATTATAGCTGGGTATGCACAAACTCTGATTTTCTGTCAAACACAAGGCAGAGAGAACGCTTTAATAACAGCTTTACAAAGCAGATGAGAGTTTTCATGCAGACTTTTGACAACAAATACAAGACCGGTGAAGTATTTGACACAAAGGATCTTTTGCCTGATATGGAGCAAGTCCTTGGACGCCATAACTGCTTAATGTTCTCACCGCTTCATTTTCAGGACGAGGTCATAGGCTATGCGGCAAATTCATTTAATCCTATATATTTTCTTTTCCAGAACACAAGGCGTTTTATAAACAACACCAATCAGATAATGGAGAGCTTTAAAAACCGCCAGCGGCTTGAACGGGCAAATGCAGAGCTTGCAAGGATACATATGCTTGACCCCATGACGGGGATATATAATCGCAGGGGCTTTTACAAGAACGTAAGAAAGCTTATTTCAAAGGCTGAGAAGCAGGGCGTAGGCGTATGGGTATTCTCCATTGACATGGACAACCTTAAAAAGATAAATGACCTCTATGGTCACAACGAGGGTGACAAGGCGATAAAGGCAGTGGCGTCGCTGATGACAAAATGCACTGCAGAAGGTGGGATATGCTCACGCTTCGGCGGTGATGAATTTGTGGCTGTTATCGCTGAAACAGACGGTGCGGACAGCTTTTACGAAAAGGTATCCCGCAGCATTGCAGAATACAATCGCAGAAGCAAGTCGCCATATGATGTGTCGATAAGCTGTGGCTACAAGGCGGGAAAGCCGAAAACATTGAAAGAGATCGATGATCTTATGAAAGCGTCAGATCGTGAGATGTACACGCAAAAGCGTAAACATCATGGTCGGCGGGACTAACAGACATAACAAGAGGGCGGATAGTTTGAAAACTTCCGCCCTTGTTTTTATGCTATTTGGGTATGTCAACTCCCTCAAGAAAGATCTTCAGCCCGATCAAAACGAGTATAATGCCGCCTGCTATTTCTGCCCTGCTCTTATATCTTGAGCCGAACTTATTGCTATGGCGAGTCAACTTTTTTTGTCAAATAAACATTTGACAAAATTGCAAAACTGTGATATAATAACGATTGTAATGTGTTTCCGTAGCTCAGCTGGATAGAGCGACCGCCTCCTAAGCGGTAGGTCGGGTGTTCGAATCACCTCGGGAACGCCATAATGTGGAGATAAAAAAGATGTCTCCTGCGAAAAGCCCGAATATATCGGGCTTTTTTGCTACCCAAATGTAAACAAAAACGAATGAAGGCGAAATGGGGTCTGTTTATGACCGAACAGAAAAAGAATACTATCATAACAAGCGGCATCGCTGTACTTGCCGTGATACTGGCATATTGCTTCCGAATTGTGGGCAGGGGCAGCTTCTACCCGATGCTGTTTTCCTATCTGCGCAGCTTTATCTATATCGGTCTGTTCGCCGCCTGGGGGCTCTCCGTCCGTCAGCGGATCGTGCAAAAGCAGGTGTGCAGGTTTATGACGGTCACCGCAGTACTGCTCATCATATGGATGGTAGTCCGTTCGGCAAAGTATTTTATATTCTGGCAGCCGGATGCCGTCCGTTACCTGTGGTATCTGTTCTATCTGCCCATGCTGTTTGTGCCTATGCTGGCGCTGCTGATCGCCATGTCATTGGGAAAGCCGGACGAATACAAATTCCCCAAGGGAATGTCGATTCTGTGGATCATCTCCGGCACATTGCTTCTGCTCGTGCTCACAAATGACCTGCACCAATTCGTATTTACCTTTCCGAAGGACGCCGCCGTGTGGACAGACAAAAACAACGGCTACTCGATAGGCTACTTCATTATTGTAGGCTGGCAGGTGCTGTGTGCCTTTGCCGCACTCGTAATTATGTTTTTCAAATGCCGTGTGCAAAAAGGAAGGCTCCACTTTCTGCCCATTGTTCCTATGCTGCTGACGATCGTTTACAGCGTGCTTTATTATGCGGGTGCGGATTGGCTGCTCCACTTGTTCGGCGATATTGCCGCATTCCAAAGTGTGATGTATATTCTGACCTTTGAGTTTTGCATCGCCTGTGGATATATACATTCAAACAGCCGTTATGTGGACTTGTTTGCCTCCTCTGTCGGCACATCAGCAGAGATCACCGACAAGGACTTTACCGTTCGGTATGCAGCTGTAAACACTGCGCCTATCTCAAAGGAAACGATGAAAAAAGCCGAGCAAAGCCCGGTCACGATGGGTGGCTTGACCGTTCACACCATGCCCATTGATGGCGGCTATGCCGTATGGACAGAGGATGTGTCGGCTTTGCGTGACATCAAGGAGGACTCCGAGCTTCTTGCAGACGAGCTTGCCGACAGGAACGAAATACTCCGTTATGAATACAAGCGTGAAGCCAAGCGCCGCAAGGTGGAGGAGCAAAACCGCCTGTATGATCTCCTTCGTTCCGCTACGCAGACGCAGATCGACCGCATTGCAGAGCTCACTAAGGAATACCGCCGAATCTCAAGCACCGATCCCGACAGTGCCAAAACGCTCCTTGCCGAGATCGCCGTGCTGTGCAGCTATATTAAACGCCGCAAGCATCTGACGCTCCTTACCGACCGAGATATTAAAATAGCGGAAACGGAACTCCACCGTGCCTTCAATGAGTCCCTCCAAACGCTGAAGCTGTTGGGCGTCCGCAGCTCGCTCTATGTGGACGAATCTCTTTCCATGCTCTCCGGCAAAACGGCGACTGCTGTATTTGATTTTTATGAATCGGTTATTGAAGCCGACATTTTGAATTTAACAGGCATACAGGTAAGCCTCATAAAGGCAAACGGCTTGCGCTTGTCACTGAATGTGTGCTGCAAAGCCGACCTTTCCGCTTTGGTAAGCGGAGACAATATCCGCTGTGAAAAAGAGGATGACGAGGAATACCAGCACCTTGTATTTGAAGCGAAAGAAGGTGACAGGAAATGAGTGCATTTTCTTCCCTTTCTGAATTTTGGCAGACCATGCTGCCGTTTATCATGCTTGTGGAGATCGTCCTTGAGATCGGGCTGTTTATGTATCAGCTTCTTCGCAGCAATAAGCCGGTGCGCAGCCTGCTGAGTCTGGCAGTCATGGCGGTGATGATCCCGCTGCTATTCTCCGTTTCTCAGGCAGATCCCGATAATATCGGGGACGCATTTCTGCTGGACGCACCGTGGCTGATATTTGCCGCTGCCATTTTCCTTGCGGCAGTTCACTTTGCCATTGCTCTGCCGCGGGAATACCGCCGTAAAAAGAACGAGCTCTCGCCGTTCTCCATTAAGGAAGCAACCGATAAGCTGCCTATGGGCATCTGCTTTGCCGACCCGAACGGCAGGATCATCCTGTGCAACAACCGTATGCGCAGGCTCTCCTTTGCCCTTTGCGGCCACGAGCTGCAAATTAAAAGCGATATGGAAAATGCCCTGAGCGCGCCGGACAGATCCGTAACCGTCAAGGATGATTGCTACATCCTGCCCGACAAGACCGTCTGGCAGTTTCGCACACAAAATATCACCGTGGACAGCGATGACCGCTGGCAGCAGATAACGGCGCACAATGTAACCGAGCTGTATAACGGCTACCAAAAGCAAGAGGAAATAAATGAAGAACTGGCAGAAGTCAATCGAAAGCTCAGGAAGATGTACGCTCGCATGGAGAACGATGTCAAAGAGAAGGAAAGCCTTGACCTAAAGGTCTATATTCACGATACCATCGGGCGAAGCCTCCTGACCATCCGTGACATCATAGACAGCGGAGAGGATACTGAGCGAAAGCTTGAGGCGCTGCAAAATGCCATCGGTATGCTGGCAAGCAACCGTGTCACCTCTGTCAGCACAATGGACGAAGTAAAAAGAACTGCACAGCAGCTTGGCGTGGCTGTAAAAATCGACGGCTACCTGCCCCGTGATACCGCAGCCGAGGAGCTGACCGTTGCTGCCGCCAAGGAGTGCGTGACCAACTGCATCAAGCACGCAGACGGGAATGAGGTATATATCCGCATTGCCCAGCGCGGCGAACGCTATGATGTTACCATAACCAACAACGGCAAAATACCCACAGAGCCGATAAAGGAAGGCAGCGGCCTGTCAACGCTTCGCCGCAGTATTGAAAGTTCCGGCGGTGAAATGCATATTTCGCACAATCCACGCTTTGCTCTTCTGATTACGATTCCCGCAAAGGAGGTCAGCCTATGATAAACACCATACTTGTAGAAGATGATCTATACATCCAAAAGCACTTTGTCGATCGTCTTGCGGCAGACGGCGAGTTTCATCTTGTCGGCGTTTTCCGTGACGCCTTTGAAGCGGAAAAGCACTGCGACGCCACCGTAAAGCTCGTCCTTATGGATGTGCAGACGCATCATAAGCATTCCGGTCTTGCCGCCGCAGAGCGCATCAAAAAGGCTTTTCCGCAAATCAAAATCGTTGTGGCTACCTCGCTTGTCGATCCCGAAGTTTTGCAAAGAGCCAAAATGGGTGCTGCCGACAGCCTGTGGTATAAGGACCACGGAACAGAGGAGCTGATGAGCGTGGTAAAGCGCACTCTGGCAGGCGAAAAGGTATTCCCCGATACCGCTCCGGCCATTGAAATGGAGGGTACGATGTCCGATGTCTTCTCGCCCCGGCAGTTAGACATCCTACGCCTTTATATAAAGGGCTTTACCTATCAGGAAATTGCCGATAAGCTGGGCATCTCCAAAAACGGCGTTCGCTGGAACCTGGACGATATGGTGGAAAAGAGCGGCTTTGAAAGCAGAGAAGCGCTGGTTGCAACCGCCATTGAAAACAAGCTCATGGTGATCACCTTAAAAGACGAATAAGCAAAACTGAACCCCTTGGCTGTACGGTCAAGGGGTTTTTCGCGCCCAAAAGGCAAATTTTTTTGAAAAAAATCAAGATTTTTCTTCTGTTACTGGCACAAGTGCCAGTGACAAACGCCAAAAAATCAGTATAATAGATAATGTAAGATTAGGATTGTGCTTTTAGAAGGTGGTGATGAATGATGAAAAAAATCGTTCTGGACATTCAAAGCGATATCCATGCGCACACCATGGAGCGAATGCTGATGCAAAAATTGGACGATTGCCAAGTTGTGATCTCCGAGTCGCCGGACGCAACCGCCGAGTGGTGCAAAACGCATCGACCGGATGTGCTTTTAATGGAGGTCAAGGCGTATTCGCCCTGGATGTTCAAAGAACGAATGGCGATCCGTGACAAGGTAAAACGGAACACGGAAAACTGTCGTGTCATTCTCTTTGTGGATGATGATACAGATGAAGATTTGACCGAAAAGGTACGGCAGGCAAAGCGCGAGGGTCTGATAGACGCTTTTCTCTTCGGTTCGGTATCCGAAAACTACTTTGCTTCGGTCATCGACAGTGTTTAAATCAGGCAACACAAAAAGCATAAAAATCTTCAAAATAATTATGAGGGAGGAATAATAGTATGACAAAAACGAACAAACGAAGGCGCGTCGCCAGCGTCCTGTTGGCGCTTGTGATGCTGTTCTCACTGATGCCGAGTCAGGAGCTTCATACCCATGCCTTTTGGGAGGACTACGACCAAGGCACAGATTGTCTCTACTGCGACCACTACCACTGGGCTGAGAATATGTGCGACGGTTGTGGGTTCTGCACCGTTGACTGCAACTCCGACTGCTTCGCTGAATTTCACTGCAACGATTGTGGTGAGTGTCTGTTCAATACACCCAATTGGTGCGATCAATGCTACAAATGCGCGGACTGCATGGAGGAAACGCACTGCTCGACCTGCGGCAAATGCTACATCGGCGAGGATGACCAGCTATGTGGCGAATGCTATAAGGGTCCCTGCTGCTCCATAACCATTTGCGACTCCTGCGGCTTCTGCGATGACTGTGCAAACGATGACAGCGACCCGATGCACTGCTCGCTTTGCAACAGCTGCTTCGGCTCGGTGGACGAGTGCGTGGACGACGATGATACCGGCGTCATCCACTGCATCGATTGCCACACGGCCTGCGAACAGTGCGAGGAATGCCTGCTGAATCAGGAGTCCTGCGAGGACTGCGGCCTGTGCCTTGAGTGCTGCCGAGATAACTCCGAGGGCGGCGGCTGTCCGGACGGCGAGACCTGCGTGGAAAGCGCCGAGTGGGACGAGCACATCTGCCAGGGCTGTGACGGCTGGGTCACAGATAAGGAGGACGAGGACGAATTCTGCGAAACCTGCGAGATGTGCAAGGAGTGCTGCGAGGGCAACTCCGACTGCTCCGAGGGAATGTGCGCAATGGACACTGACTATGCGGATCACTTCTGTGAGGACTGCGGCCTGTGCTTCCACGACAGCGATCCCTGCGAGGACGGCTGCGATCAGCGCTGCAAGGACTGCTGCCGAGATGCCGTAAGCGCTATGGGCTGCGATCATGACGATTGGTGCTTCAGCGACTCTGATTTTGAGGATCATTTAAAGACGGAGCATGCCGGCGCCGGACATACCCACATAGCCTCAGCCACCTGGGCGGCTGACGGAACACAGCACTGGCACCCCTGCCGCTATTGTGACGATAAAAAGCTGAATGCCGCCAACCATGAATTTGACGCCAAGGGCGTGTGCAAGGTCTGTGGCTACATCAGTGGCAGTTCCATCGTCATCAACCGCCAGCCGAGGGGCGTCAAGTGTAAGACCTCTATCTACAGCAGCGGCGATTATGACGAAGAGCCGGAAAACGACCTGCTGTACAGCGAACATAACTGGGTCACCTTCTCTGTCTCGGCAAAGAGCCTGAAAGGCGACGAGCTGACCTATCAGTGGTATCAGAAGAATAATGCGAATCCCACGGCGGCGCCCTACAAGCTGCCGGAGAAAGATTACTATGTGGACGTGAACACCCCAACGCTGAGGCTGTCGGTTTCCGCCGAGGCCTGCATGGATGACTACTCCTACTACTGCGTCATCGGCAGAAAGGGCGACCCTTCGGACACCATGAAAACGGCGGAGGCAAAGCTGACTGCCACCCATGCCTACAGCCATAAGCAGGCGGGTGTGCGTGTGCCCACGGAGGAGAACCCCATAAAAGTACACCCAAATATTATTTACTCCACATTCTGCGGAAGCAGAATGTTTCTTTTCTCCGTAAGCCCTTTGTCAAGGAACTTGTAAAAGATGTGAATCTGCCTGTCCTCGTCCTTGCTTTCGGGACGATCACCAATCACGATGTACTCGATAAGCTCCAAACAAGTCTCACGGGTAAGCTCCTGAATATCGACATACTTCTTGATATTTTCAATGTATCTGTCAATATCCTTTTCAGCCTGTTCAGCGGTTTCGCACTTTTCTTTCAGTACAGCGACTTTCTCTCTCAGCATCTTCTGCTCATCAAGATACTGATTCAGCATTTTCACGCAGAGTTCTTCGGGTACAGTACCGAGGAGCTTTTCTTCATAGGTCTTACTGATAAGCGTTTCGAGCTGTGCAAGCCTTTTCTCACCCTCATGGAGTTCCTTGCTGTTATGCTGGCTCTCCGCATCGGCAGTAGCCTGTCTGCGTTTTCTAACGGCTTCACGGAGTGCGTCCTCGTCCTCAACGGCAAGTCGTGCCTTTGCTCTAATATCGTCAACAACAATCTGTGAAATTACTCTTTCCAAAATGGAATGAGGAGTGCAGCCGTCCATTCCGCTTCTAACATAAGTACCACAGCGATAGCTGACAGTCTCATATGTTCCACGCTTCTTAGAGGTGTGCATGGTTCTGTTCATTTTCATCTTGTAACCGCAGTCTGGGCAGTACATAAATCCTGACAGCGGAAGAATCACGCCTTCTTTTGTTGTCTTGCCGATACTCACCGATGCGTCAACCTCTCTAACCTTGTCCCACAGCTCTCTTGAAATGATAGGTTCATGATTATTTTCAATCACTATCCATTCCGACCTGTCCTTGCGTATCTGCTTGTGATTTTTGTAGGATACCGTTGTCACTCTCTGCTGTGCGAGATTTCCGATATAAATCTCATTGTTAAGAATGCCACGCACCATACAATCATTCCACAGATGTGAAGTCACAAGGGGATTATCTTTGCCTTTAAGCTGATAACGATGATCCGAGGGAGTTGCGATGCCGTCCTTGTTAAGCTGTATAGCGATCTGCTTCGGACTTAACCCTCTTGCCCTCTGCTCAAATATACGTCTTACGATAACGGCGGCATCTTCATCAATCAAGGGCGTATGCTTTTCATCATCTGCCTTGATGTAACCATAAGAAGCTGAAGCCGCCAGATACTTGCCCTGCCGAGAATTTGCTGCCATGACACTGCGTACCTTCTTTGACGTGTTGGCGGCGTGCCATTCGTTGAATAAATTCATCACAGGCATAAGATCCATTGCCGAACTGTTTCTGTCAAGCGTGTCTACATTGTCGCTCAGGGCGATGAAGCGGATATTGAATGAAGGAAAAATGTAATCTATATACTGACCGACCTCGATATAATTTCTTCCGAAACGTGAAAGGTCTTTACAGAGGATAAGATTTATCTTTCCCGACTTTGCATCATCAAGAATCTGCTTGATACCTGGTCTATCGAAACTTGTTCCCGAATAGCCATCGTCCTCGCATATCTCGATAAGATTCCACCCCTCCTGCTTGCTGACATATTCCGTCAGCATCTTCTTCTGATTTTCAATCGAAAGGGATTCGCCCGCACGTTCGTCCTCCTGCGACAAACGCACATAGATCCCGACATTGTAAGTAGTTTGCTTTGCCATAATAACTCCTTTCCAATCAAAGCAAACCATATTCGATGATACAACTATTATAGCGCAGAAAACCGAATATGGCAAGTCTTTTTTCAAAACTTTTTAGTTCTTTTCGGTTTTCTGAAACGCTCTTTTGAAAGCAAGTTCATAAAGCACATTATCAAGGTCTTTTTCACCCACGAAATGACTTGTCACAGCATAACGCTGACCGTCCACTTCGTACACGGCTTTGCTGGTCGGCTTATCTTTATATCTCTCATTCAGCTCAGCCAAAGTAAATCCTGTATCTTTTCTTGGCAAGTGTCTCCTTTCCGCCTGCGATTATCTATCTCTACACGCAATGGCTTTTTGTTGCAGGGGCGTTACGCCTGCACAGGTGCTGTACGGAACGGCAGAGCCGTCCCTTACACAGCAATCGTTTTGTTGTCGGAATATATGTTACTCCGAATAGGAATGATCTGTTTCTGAAAAGCTCATCTGCTTAGCGTACTTTTCGGAATAGCTTTCGTCCGAGCTGTTGTCAGCATCGGCAGAACTATCGTCAGCCAGCTCACCAATCTGCTCATAGGTCATACCGCTTGCTGTCAGCTTGCCGATCAGCGTATGCTCCGCAGTCACAGCATCGAGAAGTGCCTGTCCCTCCGCACCGCCGTAAAGCTGTGAGAGCTTATCGTAGGTGTAGAGCTTGCTATCAATGATGACCTTGCGCCTGCGCTCCTGCACAGCTTTGATAGACTTTTCGTAGCTGTCGAGCTTTGCCTGATTCTCCGCAAGAACAGCATCCGTAATGATAACAGCGGACTTCTCATCAACCTCGGTCTTAGCTTTCTTACTCATTCTCATCACCTCCCAATGTATTGGATTTAGGGATAATACCCTATGCTAATATTATAGCATTCTCGGACAGCAAAAGTCTATTCGCATTGCGCAAGAAGTTGAGTGCGCCATAAAACTTCTTCATTCGTGAAATTGTTATGGGGAATTTTGCAGAAAGCAGACCGAGCATTGCAAATCCGAGCCATATCACATTGACTGCATACTGCATAGGTCACCATTTCTGATTTATTCAATACGGAGAATTATTATCACGGAGCAACTATTTTTATAAAAATCATGCCCGTTTCCTGATTGAACGTGCTTGTATATATAGAGGGGGTTTTATCCGAGTGCCGCCGTGACCTATTCACATTCTGTATAGAAATATGCTGTTGAATTTAGGCACAAGGGAGAACCGTCATGAACAAAGTGTAAACTTTTCTGAAAAACAACGCCATTTTCTCAAAAACACCGGTAGAAAAGTGAAGGGCTTTGACGTTGTGACGATCACACGCACCCCTGCATATCATTTTCATCATAAAATTTTTCTGCGGTATACTTAACGAAGCGGTCAATAATTTGGTATTAACTTATGGGAGCATATTTCATAGGACTGCCGCCCAGACTGCGCAATAACTGCGCTGAGCCAGTTTACAATTTCAAGAGTGATGATATTGAGTGCATCACGCAGGAGCGTGAGCGAGTATGACCGCCGACCTAAGCGGCGGAGAGTTTAAGTCGCATAGCTCCAAATTCGCTGACGGAGCATCGAAAGCCTGAGTGATATGAAAATCCCACAGGCTGGAAAATAGCGCTACAGCGCAACAAAAATAACAAGCATTGTATTTTGCGCCGCACAGCGAGCGAAAATACCAAATGCTTGTTAGGGACACCCCAAGCCCCGAAACGACCGCACAGCGGTCAAGAAAATCGGCTAACGCCGAAATACAAACAAAGGAGACACCACTATGAAAACCGAGAAAAAGAAGCGTGGAAGACCGCCCAAACACAAGGCTATGGAGTTTGAGGGTATGACCTACGAGGGAGCAATCAATCACGCACTTGACAAAGAGGTCAGAGCCGACCTTGACAAGTGCCTTGCCGACAAGGACGAGAGCCAGCTTACCGACGATGAACGCAAGTACCTGAAACGCAAGAAGGAGAAGAAGTCCTACACCCTCAATGTTCGTTTCACCGAATCGGAAATGCAGGACATTCTTTCCAAGTGTGAGCAGTACGGTTACAAGAACAAGACCGAGTATATCCGTGATTGTGTTCGGGCGAGGGTTGATCTCACGCCCGACCGTTCCGAAATTGCCGAGTGTAACCGTCTGATGAAACGCATCGGAGCAAACATCAACCAGATACTTGTCCGACTTTACAGCACAGGTCACATCTATGCCGAGGATATTACCGAGATAAAGAAAGGGGTAAACGAAATTTGGCATACACTTCTATCCATACGATCAGGGCAACAGTCAGCGCAGCGATCGCTTACATCACAAGAGATGATAAGACCATCGACGGTTTATATGTCAACTCTTATGCTTGCCGAGCCGATAGCGCAGGAGCAAGCGAGGACTTCCGAGCCGTCCGAAACACAGGAACAGGACGCACCCAAATCCTTGCCTACCACATGATACAGAGCTTTGCCCCCGGTGAAGTCACGCCCGAACAAGCTATGCAGATCGGAGAGGAGCTGTGCGACCGTTATCTGAAAGGCGATTATCAGTATGTCATTGCTGTTCATCATGACAAGTCGCACCTGCATTGCCACATCATTTTCAACAACACAAATCTGTATAACGGTCTGAGCTTTACCACCGAGCATAATCAAGGCAGAAAGTCTGAAAGAGCGTGGGCAGAGTTGCGTGAGATTTCGGACGAGATATGTGCTGAACACGGTATATCTGTTATCTCCGAGCCTGAAAAGGGACATGGGGTATCTCACTTTGAGAGGAATATGCAGAAAGAGGGCAAGTCGTGGAAAGATAAGCTCCGTGTCAGGATTGCGGAGGTCATGCTTTACAGCCGTGACTTCAAGGATTTTCTTGAAAAATGTTCGGAGTGCAGTATCGAATATGTTTACAAGCCAAGCAATAAGGTCAAGCTGAAATTCCGTTTATCAGGTGACGGTCAACAGAAGTTTACAAGAGCCGACACCCTGGGCGCAGACTTCACCCCCGAACGCATAGCCGAGCAGATAGCGGAGATACAGGAAAAGCTGTCAGCGGCGAATGTCACTCCCGATATGCTTATCGAAGCGCCGAAGCCTGTTGTTCCAAAGACCGAGCCGAAGCCGACACAGACAGTCACCGCACCGACAAAGCCGAAACAATCTGCCGAGCCTGAAACTATCACCGAAACAAGTGAAACCGCAAAGAGAAAAGCTGCTGCGGAACAGGTGGAGAAGTTCTTTGCAGCCCGACGAGCAAGACGGCAGGCACAGCTTGATATGCTTAACGCAACTGCTATCAATCCGAAGCCTGAACCGTCTGCCCGGACACCACAGCCCACACCTACGGAGAGTAAAGCACCTGAAAAGAAAGAAGATCCGTGGAAAGCTATCAGAGGTATGGGCAGAGCAAACGAAATCATCGCAGACCTTGAAGCTGGTGGCGTTATGTCATTCAGCGAGCTGTCTGGATTCTTCTTCAATACACCTCACTCCGATGACCACACAACTGAGCGTGCCGATCTGAAAAAGAAGTTTACAGCTATCGACACGCTCATTGCAAAGATGAAGCACCGTGACGAGCTGGAGCCTGTTTACAAGGAGTATCAGGGCAAATCGGGCTGGTCGCAGAGCCGTTTCAAGAAGAAAAATGCCGCCACTATCGAGGACTACGAGCAGACGGTCAAGTACATCAAGGAGCATATCAAGAAGTATGCTGTTGACGGCAAACCGCCGACGATGCTTGACCTTTTGGAGAAGTCCAACAAGCTGAAATCGAAGTGGAACAGGCTTAATGTCGAGCATACCGCATTCCTCACCAAGCGTGAAACGGCGAAGAAGTACACCCGACAGGTGCGCCAGTACATCAACGAACAGCAGATGAAGCGTGAGCGTGAGAAAAGCCGTCAGAGGACACAGGCTAAACATAGAAATAAAAATACACTTGAATAAAGAAAGGAAACAACAACTATGAGCAAAATAGGTTATATCCGTGTTTCTACGGAGCATCAGGAAACAGCGAGACAGCAGGAGATCATGTGCAGTTATCAGGTTGACCGCATCTTCTCCGAGAAGCTGTCAGGAGCGAACACCGACCGCCCTCAGCTCAGGGCAATGCTTGACTATGTGCGTGAGGGTGACACCCTCTACATCGAGAGTATCAGCCGTCTGGGACGCTCCACAAAGGACTTGCTGAACATCATCGACACCCTCACAGACAAGGGAGTAACGCTCATCAGCCACAAGGAGAAAATTGACACCGACACTCCTGCGGGCAAATTTATGCTCACCGTGTTCGCTGCACTCTCACAGTTGGAGCGTGAGCAGCTCAAACAGCGACAGCGTGAGGGCATCGAGATCGCTAAGGCTCAGGGCAAGTACACCGGGCGAAAGCCTATCCCCACCGACTGGACGAGGTTCGGTCAGCTCTATGGGGAATGGAGAGCCAAGCACATCACGGGCAGGGACTTTATGCGGAGAATGAATATGTCAGCAAATACTTTCTACCGCCGTGTGCGTGAGTATGAACTCCGTCACGGCATCACCGAGCCGACCTCAGCTTGACCGTCAGGCGAACGGAAATGCCACACATCACTATCCGAGCCTGCGGAGCGGAATTCTAACCGCTGAAAAGAAAAAGCCCTCAGAAACGCTTACAAGAGCATTTCCGAGGGCTTGCGGTTATTCAGTTCCAATAGAGTTTGTGCCTGTTGTGGTGTGCCCCACAATGCCTATTCAGACTTGTGTGGAACGAAAAATATAGTATTTGGCAATAAAACAAGATAACAATAAATTTATAGTTTAGTTAACTACATAGACATTTCCCTTTATGGCGATTTCGTTTATTATGGCACTACGGTTCAAATCTTTTTGGGACAATAAAACAATACCTATAATATTAATATCAGATTGCTTAATAGTATCTTTACCTGTATTAATACCGTTTCTTATGTTTTCAAATTCGTCTTCCAAATAAGCGTGTTTATCATTTATTATATTAACAAACTTATCTAATGGTGAAATGAGCTTTTCGCCAGCATAGAACAACGGGATACCATACACTCCTCTTTCGTCATTTTGAGGATTTTGAATCGTTGGTAGTGTTGAATCAGAATCATTGTAAGTATCGACCCAAAGCCATGTCACTGTTCCGTATTCACTATATTCATCTATTACAGATGATATATCTGATGAATTGATTGCATTCTTGAATGATACATATATTTTGCCTTCGCCAAGGATTGTTGAAACATCATTATCTTCTTCTGGCGTGGGGAGAAAAAAACGTTGATATTGAGAAGAATCATTTTCTTTAATAAGACAATTAGGAAAGTCTGTATTTGCGTTTACTCCGCTTGTGCCTGTCAATAAGCCGATTTTTTCAAATATGAATTTCTGATCAAGACTCACTTTTAATCTGAATGTAAATTTGTTAGTGTATTCTGTTGTGCTAAAAGGATAACTAAGAATAGAGTATTGATATTCATTACTGCTCTTTTGCTTGATGTCAAGCTCATTTCCATTTGGACAGCTTATATAATAATAATCTTGTATATCTTTATTCATTTGAGTCATCATTTTATCTCTGTTGTGATACTTAGATAAAACAAAAGTGCCTGCCGTAACTAATAATGATATAATTATAATTATAATTGTTTTTTTCATTGCTTCAACCTCTACTTCAAGGCTGGACACCGCTTATAAGCTGTTCATTATAAAAAACAATTATTTTATCATTTGGCAATAGCTGTTCTGTTCCCATTGAATAATCATTCGATGTATCCCAATTAGACCAATCTGCTGCATTTAGTCTAAAATGGATTACAAACTGTTTATTAGGTTGAAGTTCAACATCGGTATTAAATTTGATTTTTGCATATGTATTTCCGTAATCGTCATTAACAAATTCACAAACCGAAGTATTACCTAAGTATTGATTATCTACAGCAAGCCAGTCGCAATGGTATTCAAGGTTTTCTTTATTGTCTGCATTAAATACATAATTTATAGTTATATCACTCATTTTTAAAGGCTTGTCAGAGTTGTTAGTTATAACTATATTGGGATTTATAGTATTTGAGTTACTAATACCTGCATTGCAAGATTCTACTGTTATTTCAGGTGATTTCTCATCATCTTGAATTACCCCTGGATTGATAGTTGGCGTAACAGTTGTATCTATTTCACCATCATTATCAAGATCAATGTTAATAAAAAATGAACCATCTGATAAATTTAAGAATAATACAGATCCACTATTCACAGAGATATTGGTATACAAATAGATGTTTCCATCAATATTGCACATAATATCAGTGTTTTGATCAGCAAGTGAATTGATTTTACAATCATAATTATCATCAGCAAATTGAGCCAGTAAAATCGGATTGCCAACTGATGTTAAAGGGTCAAATTTAAAATTATTCCCTTCATGAACCTCTGAATTTGTGTAATAATATGAACAGGTTTCGTTTGAAAAGAATAAATCAAAATAACCTGAAATAGCAAGCTTATTTGAAAGTGTCTTGGTTTCTTCTATGGCATTAGATGTAAGATTGTTATTTGCCATTTTTGTTCTCATGGGCAGCTTCATAAATGATTTTGTATCTTTTATGTTTTTTAATATCTCATCTATGCATTCCTGACTCTGTATTAACCCCATATGATCTTGATCAAAGATTTTTATATCCAAAAGATCGTGATTAAAATTCATTGTTGCACTTTCAATTGGAACTACACTATCGCCAATACCATATTCTGGAACGAATTGCAATCCTCTATCGCCAGGACAATGTTGAATAGTTGAAATGGTATTTCTATTACTTCCTACTAATGCTATTCTTTTCAGATTATTAGTATTGTTTTGGGATATTTTTATGCGGCTATGGTTATATTTTCCATCTATCCAAAGATAATTATTATAATCATCAGAAATCAGCTCATCAAATTCGTCAAATGTAAAATACGTAAAATTGCCGTTATCTATAAAATAATCATACCAATGATCATAAGTTCGTTTATATGAATATATCCACTGCCAGTCATCTGTATAATCTTTATTTGGCAACAAATCATAACAACTGCCTAAATTCACCAAAACACTTGGAAGTTCAAATGAAGTAAATAATGATTCTGCTACCCCGAGTCCTCCTATGATATATGATAAATCACCAGTGCTTAAAACGCAAAGCATCGTTGGCGCACCCCAAAATGGTGTTCCGGCAGTTATTTGTTTAGAAATATTATCAGCACCATATTCCGAAATGTATTTTTCTGTAACAATACCACCCATACTATGTGCAACAAAAACTACCTCATTATAATCACTAATAAGATCATGAAGATTATTAGCCGTTATTTGCGCTCCCATTCTCCAATCATACGGGAAAAATAAGATATCATACTTATCAGAAATATCAGTATCATTATTTAGTGATTCAATTATTCCTTTATAAGTATCATCATATCCATAATTATTAACAGGATATAATTCAATATTACTATTACCGTAGTAATCGCATTTGAGCGACTGGAACGCATTGTGAATTTTTTTAACATCATCAAAGTTACTTGGCTGTTCAATCCAAGATCCCCATACACTTTCATCATTTGATGTTTTTGCAAGATCTATTCCCATTATTCCCGGTACTACTACAACGGCTCTTTTCAATTTAGGAATTGTTATGTTTTTGGTTATTCGCTTTACTTCTGTATCACCGGTCTTGGCAACTTTGTATGATAATTCAAAATCCAATTTTGCATTTATATCAGAATTATGTTTTGAATCTGTTGGAACTATAAATTTCAAAGGAATTGAATAGCTTTTACTTGGCTTTATTACCGAATAATTGTGTGTAAGTGAGGTTCCATACTTTGGTTCAAGGTTATCAGCAGTGATTTTTATCGATACATCTGTCGCATCGCCATCTCCAATATTATCCAAATATACATTTGCATTTATATCATCATAATTAAAATTGGAAATACTAACCTTATTATCAGCGTATACACTTAATGCTAACGGAGGAATTAAATTCTGTTCTAACTCACTCAATCCATAATAGGTAACAAATTCTCGTGTTTCACCACTGGTGAAAGTATCTTTGTTCCATGTGATGGATACTGCACTATCTCCATTAGATCGTCCTGGCTGAGTCACATAATCCCATAGCGTACTTGTTACATTTCCCCAATTAGTAAATTGTACTTTATCAGGTTTTCTGTCTCCCGATTTGTAGAATGTACCTTGTGCTACTACACCGGGATTAGTTGCGGAATCAAAGGCTTGCCATATTTGCGGAATATTAGAACCTGAATATACGGTTTCAGTTGTTACATCAGATCCGTTTACTCTGAATGGCGCAGCATCATTACCACCGAGCATAGTGTCCATCATAATTCTTATGCCCACTTGTTTGGCGTATTCTGTATCATTTTTGACGATATACTTAATCTTAACAACATCATCTCGTCCAGTCGCCGAATTCTCAATAATAGATAGTTCTTGTGTGACATCAACACCATCATAAGAAGCTTTGGAAACACTTTTAGAACCATCAGCATCATAAGTTACATTTGATGATGTAAACTCATTTATGCTTTCACCAACAACAATTGTTGTTTTTGATGTTCCTCCACCCGGATGACCGAAAAGCATCTTTTTATTATCATCAGTTGAACTGTTAGGGTTTCCTCCTATTGTACCAATAGTATAGTGACCATTACTTGCAGTGTTGAACTCAATGTAGTCATTTGCTATTAAAGTATTATTTTTGAGAATACTTTTAAGCATTCTATTTTGGGGAACACTTACAGCAGAACTTGCCAGATTTGATTTCCATTCTTGGTACTCTTCACCATTAGGATCTAACGTTGAGTAATATTGATATTCGTCAACATAATCATCGGCAAAAGCAGGTAAACTCGTAAGCATAGTTGTAGATAACGCAATACAGCTAAGACCTGCCACGATACGTTTCAAAATCTTATTCTTAACCATTTCATACCACCTTTCTGCAACACACAGTTGCCAATTATTTCTTGTTTACATAGTTTCTCAGCTCTTCTGGCTCTACAGGTTGTGCGAACCAATGGAAGCAAGCACTCGGAACTGATGTGGTAGCTACCACCAGCGCAAGAGCCGCCAGTGCCGTAGAAGCCTTCTTTGCTATGCTCATCAGCTTTTTCATTACAAATCCATCCTTTCAAACAGTTCAGATAAGTCAGGCTCTTTCGGTTGATAAAACGTAATACCGCAAACGCTGCCATTTGAGATATACAGCACCAGCCTTACAAGAGCAAGAATTACAATCGCCAAAATACTCCGTTTTTCTCTTTCCTTATCATCGTTTACTGTTATCACCCCGATTCAAAAAGTGACCGAGCAGTGCCATGATTGCTGACAGCAGCATTCCGCTTGATACATAAAGGCTTAGTTTTTGATATTGGAATACAAGCAGTGCAATCGTGACAACGGATAGGGTAACAGCTAAGATGCAGCTTCTTTTCCTTAGCTTGACACTCTTTTCCTCTGACATCGGTTTATTCGGATGCGGAACGGGAGCAATACATAGAATGATTGGTAATGCTATCATTATGAAACTGATGCTGAATATTGGCGTAATATGTCCGCTTACATTGCAAATGCCGTAAGAGAAAACCATCATCACCATGACAAGCGTGAACATACAACTAAGATGACTGTTAGCGTGAAACCCACCTACAAACTGTCTCAACCCCATAAATACGGCTATGAATACAACAACCGCAGGCAGCGTATGGGAAAACAGAGCAATCAGCAGGACGATAATGGTATTCAGCACATCAGAGATCAGCAGCTCCATTCCATATGCGTAGATCACCTCTTTGGATTCTTCCGTTATGTTCTGAACCACAAAAAAGTGTGCTATGCTTTTTGCAAGTTTTGAAATCATTTCTGAATCACTTCCTGCAAAAATCATAACACAAGTTGCAAATTTTTTCAATAGGTTTTGAGAAAAAAGGTCTCAAAGTGTCCCCAAATGTCGTCTTCTTGTCCCGAAATGCAAATAGTTAAATTTGTAAACAATTACGAACCATAATGTTCAGCTTAAAAATTCCGTCATCATAATCGAAACTTACTAACCCACCCAATCTATCAACGGAGGATTTGATACTGTTTATCCCTATGCCGTGAAGCCCTTGTTCTTTCTTTGTTGATGTTAAAACAGATGTATCTACCTTATCTGATGTATTTGTAATGACAATAAATAGCTTCTCTCGTTCTTCCATTAGGCTTATCCAAATATGCTTATGTGATACACCAGCTCTCTGGCAACCTTCTATTGCATTGTCAAGAGCGTTTCCGATGATACGGCACAACTCCAATTCGTCTGCCTTGATATTTGTTATGATATTGACCTTGCAAATAAACTCTATACCGTATGTCTGAGCAAGAGAACCCTTGATGTTCACAATAGAATCGACGGCATTATTACCAGTATAGCAGAGTCTGTTAGCAAGCCTTACAAATGAGCTTAGCTTGACAAGATATTCCTTAGCAGAATCAGTATCATTGTTTTCCAACATATCATTCAGAACTAAAAATTGATTTTCAATATCGTGTTTAAACTCTCGTACTTGCTTGTATGACAGGGTAAGCAGCTTATAGTTTTCCTGTTCCTGTTGCTTTATTGTTTCAAGGTATTTTAACTTTATCTTATCTTCAAAACTTTCAAAGAAATTAAACATAGCAAGGTTTATAAAGATAATTCCTGCAAGAGAAACGCCCAAAGAAACATAACTATAAGTGTTGCTGCCAACAAATCCATCAAGCATTGTTTGTAAAAGAAAAATACTTATGATTGGAATAACTATTATCAATATCCAATATTTTATCGGCAGTTCACGAATTTTTTTGTTTATTATGCGGTGCATCAATCCTATAAGCCATAAATAAATTATATTTGTGCCTACCATTCCGAGATAACGTCCTAAACCAGACTCTAAGAATTCATATGGTGTTCCCATATTAGCAATGCAAAGTAATCCAATCACAATAGGTTCAGATATAGATATAATCAGTAAAAACAATATGTTCCAAAATATTTTATGACGGATTGAATCATCATAACAAATAAAGGACATGGAGCTAATAAGAATAATGGTTGTAATCAGATACACTAAAATATTATCTGTCAACAAAACTGTCGCTGACAGTATTACAGTAGAAAGAAGATACGACAGATAAAGAACTGCTTTATTAACTTTTGCCTTACTCAACAAGGAAAAGTATAAGAATACCAACATCATTTCAATTGCTACATTGACAATCTCAATGATATTTTCAATCAATACGGGCAACTCGATCATCTCCCTGTTGCATAGTTAAGATAGCGAGCAACTATCTCATCTTTATATGTTTTGCCTATGGGGATTTTTCTGCCGTTGCTTAGAATAATATCGTACTTGGTAATATTCTGTATATGGTCAAGATTTACAAGTATTCCACGGTTTATAATAGCGAAATTGTACTTTAACAACTCGCCACACACAGTTGAAAAATCGCCGCCGTACTCCAATTCACCATTAACTGTGAATAGTGATACCTTTCTTCTATGTCCCTCAAAGTAAAGAATATCTGTCAGCCTGAACTTGAATGACAGATTTTTATTATTGAAAGTGAAAGTTCTAAATCGCTGCTGGCACTCAGCAATGATAGAATTTAGCTGTTTGGTATATACATAGTCTGGCTGATTTTTCAATATATAGCGAAACGCTCCCACATCGTAGCCCTTAACGGCAAATTCGGCATAATTCGTCAGGAAAGAAATAATAACTGAACCATCTATCTGTCTGATTCTTTCAGCGGTCTGCAATCCGGTCAGATCGGGCATTTCAACATCGAGTATGATGACTTCATACATTCCCTTGACATAGAAACTCAATAAGTCTCTCCCGCTTGTAAATTCGTGTATTTCGCAGTCGGGGAGTTTCATTTCTCTTAATCTGTTATGAAGTTGTTTTAAGAATACAGGTTCATCATCAACGATAGCAATATTCATAGCAATCACCTCACAATTGGTCATGCTTTATGTATCAGTTATCATTATACCACATCGGAGAGATTATTTCAAGAGAAAAAATAGCTATGCCTCCATTAATAGTTTCGGAGACATAGCCTCATGTTGCGTTATTTTATATTCATCGAATATGGTCTATTGCCTGATTTAAGAGTGGGTGTACTTATAAGTGCTTCACAGAAGACAGCGAGAAAACGCCGGAATACAAGGTCACTTGGGTCGATAAGCATGGGAATACCCATAACGGTGTCGTGGGCGGCGACCCGAAATGCGACGGCCACAAGCTCCCGTGCCTGTTCGAAGCAGGCGAATACGAAGCGCATTATATGACTACCGGCTCCAAGGAGCGCATCTTCCCGCATACCTTTGAGCTTGACAGAAGCTATGACGCGGTAGGCGGCGGCAGAGTCGATGTGCTCAGATGTTCCGTCTGCGACTATACCGTTCCAGTGAAGAGCCATGTCCATGATTACGGCTGGAACTGGGACTGCACCGGCTTCAGCAGTATCTATGAGTATACCTTCAACATCGGCGGCTCGACCAAGACGGTGGAGCAGCTCATCCTTGAGTCCGGCTATGCCCACCCCGAAAAGTGCAAGGTTCCCGGCTGCGAGGAATTCATCATGGTTCCCCATAGCTGGGGCCGCTGGAATGTGGTCAAAAACCCTGATACCGAGGGCGATAAAGGCGGCATGGAAGCTGAATGCAGCGTCTGCGAATACAAAGAGACGAAAGAAATTGACGGCGATTGGACAAAGGACACCGCTCTTGTGACGGTGAAAAACGGTCGGGCAACCCGTATGATCGTCAAGCCAGGCGACAAGATCAGGCTTTATCCCGAGGAGAGAACCGGTCAGAAAGCCATCGGCTGGAAGGTGGAGTATCGCCGCGAATACAATGAGTATGACATCATACCTGTTACTAGAAATTGGAATACCAATGAGGCGAAGACCCTGTTCAAGCTGGTGACCAACGGCTCCGCCCTCGAGTGGGGCTGCACGATCCCAGAGTTCAGCGCCATGGGTGCCCCCGGCGGCGGCAGTTTCTTCTTTGAGCCTGTCTATGCAAGCTGTGACCACAGCGGCGGCACAACGGTGCTCAATGCGAAGGAGCAGGTCTGCGACCGTAAGGGCTACACCGGCGACACCGCCTGCGCAGACTGCGGCCATGTCATCAGTGCCGGTTCGGATATCTACCCACCTGCAAACGCCGGTCATACCGGTCCACTGCAACCGCTGTACTACTACGGCACGGCCAACTCGGCAACCACAGACGCGAGCCATGGCGGCAAACGCTATAACGCCAAATCGGGAGACTGCCGACACCGCGCCTATGAGGGCGACTACCGCTGCACAGCTTGCGGCGGCACCGTAAAGGGCGAGACTGGCGACTTCAGGCATAGCGGTCCCCTTGAACTGCGGGATGTAAGAACGGCGACCTGTACAGAGAGGGGTTATTCCGGCAACCAGTACTGCACATCGTGCGACAGGATCGCGCATAAGGGCGTCTCAACCCCGTCTCTCCACGAAATTGCCGATAACTACAAGCTGATCAATGAGGTTAAGCCAGGATGCACCACCTCAGGCTATAGCGGTGACCAGCAGTGTACAGCCGGCTGCGGACAGATTATCCGCTACGGTCATGTCGTTAATAAGCTCAGCCACGACTGGGACGGCGGCAAACCTGCAAAACAGGGCAAGAGCGAAGGAATTCTCTACACCTGCCAGCGCGCCGACTGCGGCGAGACAAGGTTCGTAAAGAACTCCGCTGCAACCGAGTTCACGGTCACGGTCATCAAGGGCACAGCCTCCGTTGCCGCAGGAACACTCATCACAGACAAGATCGCGCAGAACACCGTTGTGACCGTTACGGCGGACGCACCGGAGGCAGGCAAGGTCTTTGACAAGTGGGTCGTGCTGGAGGGCAATGTCACTCTGGCAGACGCCACCAAGGCGACTACCACCTTCACCATGCCCGGCAATGATGTGAAGCTCGAGGCCACCTATAAGGATGCGCCTCCAAGCCATACCCACAGCTACGGCACCGAGTGGAAGTATGACGACACCGATCACTGGCATGAGTGCGAGTGTGGCGATAAGGCCAATATTGCGGCTCACAGTGCCAGCGAGTGGATCGTTGACACGGCAGCTACCGAAACCGCCGACGGCGCTAAGCATAAGGAATGCACCGTCTGCAAGAAGGTTCTTGAAACCGCACCGATCCCCACAACAGGCAGCAATCATACCCACAGCTACGGTACAGAGTGGAAGTATGACGGCACCAACCACTGGCATGAGTGTGAGTGCGGCGACAAGGCCGACACGGCAGCACACAGCTTCCAGTGGGTGATCGACAATGCCGCTACCAAGGAGGCCACAGGCATCAAGCACGAGGAATGCACCGTTTGCGGCGCCAAGCGCAGCGAGAATACGGTCATCGACAAGCTCCCCGACGGCGGCAACACCGACAATACAAGCAACAGTGATAATAACACCAATAAGCCAGGAAATGACGACTCCACCAAGTGTCCTCAGACCGGTGACAGCAGCAACCACATCGGTTGGCTGGCTGCTCTGTACGTCAGCGGCGGCGTTCTGACTCTGCTGGGCGTAAGCGGCAAAAAGAGAAAGAAATCCGAGGTTAAATAAGCCAACGCTTCCGAAATCGAAATAGCCTAAACACAATAGGCGGTGACGGATCATTCCGCCACCGCCTATTTTCCTGAAAGCGAGCTTGCCAGCAAGTCCCTTTCCGAAAGGCGGCAAGCGACACCCACATTCTGACCATGTATCCCCAGCCGAACGGGGACGGCAATCTCCGACACTCTTTCTTTATGCCTTCGACAAAAATCAGAGCAAAGCTCAAAAATCTTTTAGGAAATTAAAAAACTTGGTTTTAGCCCCCTCAACTTTTCGGCATGGAAAGTGAGGGGGCTTTCTCTATAGCCTCCGCCCGTTCTTTGAAAACCGAATAGTACAGCACATCCTTTTGTAGGGCGGATTTTTTTGTTGCCTAAAAGCAAATTTACTCACTGTCAAAAGCTTGAACTCACTACAAATAAAAAAATGGTAACACCAGCAGGAAGTTATTTTCCTGCTAATGTTACCTCATTTACAAGTATCACAAGATTTAAAGGGGAAATGATAAAGACTTTGTAATGCTTATCGTAATTCTTGTAGCTTTACGCTTAATTCTTGTAAATGTTTTTTGGCTCTTTAGCTTGATAGCCACCATACATTGATGCACATCCGCAGGCAGCTATACCCATTCTCTTAGTTGCTCTGGCAATAAGGCTGGCAAGCAATTTCTTAAATGATCTCATTCTTATCACACCTCTTTTCTTTGATCTTTGCTGATATTATTAAAACTGCAATTAATAGATTCGTTAACAGAATCATAGATCCAACCGTCTGATACCTATTGATAATCGCCGAGCCAAACAGATCAAGCAACAGAAAAACTATCATTCCCATCGCTTTGAACTTTGGCTTTTTTTCTTTTTCTATAGGCTTATTTTTGTTCTCCACAGGGCAGAATACAAAAGCTATTATCTCTTCAAACACAACAAAGGCAGCTATCACCCATATATTTATATATCCGCATACCTTGTCATTAAGAAAAGCTGTGGCAATAAATGTTGAACACATCAGCAGATTGCATCTGAAATATGTATCTGCATGATACCCTCCGGTAATAACCCTGACAGCAATAAACACTGCCAAATATATTACGCTTTCCAGCAAATGCCCTGTCAATGCTCCCATAAGCAATACAAGCACAATGTTTAACATTGATGAGATAGTTATTTCTATGCCATACCGATAAAAATCCTGTACCTCATCTGCTTTGCCGATAGCTTCCTGCTCGGTCAAAAAATTAAGTATACCCGATACAACAAGATCCATAAACTACCGCCTCGCTTTTGTCTTACCCTAATTTGAATTTTACTAGAATAACAGCAATATGTCAAGCTTTTTGGAATGAGTTGCAGGTTTTTGTCACGAAATGCAGCAACGACCCCGAACAATTAGTTCAGGACCGTTGTATCTGCCATCAATGTTACCTGACAGCAAAACATTCCCTCCGACTCATAGAAATCGCATCTGCCATTATATTTTCTTGCTATCTCTCTGATTATTGAGGTCCCCAGACCATGCTGTTTTTTATCAGCCTTTGTGGTCGTAAGCCTTGGATTACTATCCATAACAGAATGATCTATTGAATTTTTTATTAAAAACGTATATGTATCCGTTTCTCGGTCGATCTTCAGATACAGAAATTTATTTGCGTCGTCGGCTATTTCCTTGCATGCCGTTATAGCATTCTCCAACGTGTTGCTCAACAGGTCGCAAAGGTCAGTCCCTTTATTCCCTCAAAATCTGAAACTGTTATACATGATATTTTTATCCCCAAGGAAGAAGCCATCGTAAGCTTTGCGTTAACGATAGCATTTACAATATTATTTTTCGTTTTAACATAGGACTCCGACTTCTCGATAAGGTCAAAGCTTTCTGAGATAAATTTTCTCGTTTCATCTATTTTTTGTACTTTCAACAGTTCATTGACCGTTTCATATTTGTCTTTTATATCATGCCTTAGTTTTCTCATGGCGTCATATTGCGACTCGGCGTTTCCGATAAACTGCTCAAGATACTGCTCTCTTAGTTTGACTATCTCCATTTTCTTGAGCTTCCGATTCTTTTTTATCAAAGAATTTATTATCCAGAATATAAGTATATTAAGGACAAAGACAAGCATATATGACAGATTTATATACAGCCTATGGCCATCGTCTGCCGAAAGGGACAGTTCATGTATTACCATAACGAGAGAAAACGAAATAATAAGCACTGCAATTATTGTCACCCAATCTGAAGCCGTATAATCATCTGTGTGTTTAAAGGCCATCAGTATTAATCTAAATACAATTAATATAGAGATCTGGATCATTATAAGCGTCACAAATCTCAGCAAGCTTTGTTCGACCACAAGCTCCCTGAGGGATATTTTAAAAAATGACGATACAACATTTAGTTCCAATGACGTTATCAACAAGATCGCAACCTGCGAGAGGGATATGGAAAGAAATTTCTTTACAGCATTGTCACTAAAAAAGCAAAACGCGAAAACAAGCAGACTTGCCCAGTACAAAGCACTTCCAAAGCCCTCAAATACAGTGAAATAATTAAAAGCAGTGACCAGACAGCCTTCACAAACGACAAATATAACAGCCCATATCTTAGCCCTTTCATGAGATCTTGGCGTAAGAAATCTATATATAAACCATGTTTCCAGACCGCCCTGATAAAAGTTTATCAAGATCTCAAATATCGTCCACAATGTAATAGTCATCACTTTCTCCTCAGATATTCAGTCAAAGCGTCGTCAACTGCATTCTTATATCCTCGGCTCACGGGAAGCTCTGAACCGCTTTTGAAGATCACTGTTTCATTTGAACGGCTTATGTTAAAAACATATTTCAGATTGACGATATATTTTTTATGCACCCGTATAAAATCAAATTTACGATAAGCTTCTTCTATCTCGCCAATGCTATCTCTGACTGCAATAGTATCCTTATTATTTGCAAAATGATATATGATGCTGTGGCTATTGCTCTCTATATAAGTTACATCTCGAAGCTTTACAGAGATCCTTCCCTGCTCCCTATTCTCCAAAACCACTGTCTTTTCCTGCTTCAATGCGTCCGTCAGCTGTCCTGCTACCATATGAAGCCTATCCTTCATAACATCGGCGTCAGGATCTTTGCAGATAAAATTCAGCGGTCTGAAATTAAAGCTGTCATAAACCAGCTCCTGATGACTTGTCACAAAGATCACGAAGCAATTACCATTCTGACCTAGCTGCCGTGCGACTTCAAAACCGGTCATTTCAGGCATATCAAGGTCAAGAAATATAGCCGAAAAAGGCTTTTTACCATGGCAGTAAAAAAAGCTCCCAGCTTTGGTAAACGTTTCTATTTCAGCCTTGACCGACCTTGATTCAAGTTCATTTGCCAGCATAGATTTAAAAAACTGAAGAAAAACAGCATTATCATCACAAACTGCGATCCGCATTTTTTCACGTCCTTTTATAACATAGTCTGTGTACGATTTTATATTACCATAATTATACCGTAAGGTCAAGCCATAAGGCGTTTCACAGCTCCCTGCGTCAAGATCACACCTGGCGGCAAACAAAAAAGGGCTGTTCTAACAGCCCTTCAGTCTGCCGCAAAAGTGTAAGACCAACGTCCCACTTATTTAGGACTTTTCCAACTTATTTCGTTTTGGATCCCTACACCTTAGGCTTTTTCATAGTAAGCGAAATACGCTTTTTCTTCAGGTCAACGTTAATTACCCAAACCTTAACTACCTCCCCGACCTTTACGACCTCAAGAGGGTGCTTTATATATCTGTCGCACATCTGAGAAATGTGTACAAGTCCGTCCTCATGAACGCCGATATCAACGAACGCTCCGAAGTCTATAACGTTTCTCACTGTGCCCATAAGCTCCATGCCCGGCTTCAAGTCTTTAAGCTCCATGATGTCGCCACTTCTCATAAGCGGTGGTGGCAGCTCGTCACGAGGGTCACGACCCGGCTTTTCAAGCTCCCCTACTATGTCCTTTAACGTCGGAGCACCAATGCCGATATCTGTGGCAAGCTTCTTCATGCCCATTGCATTGACTTTCTCAGCTATCTGCTTTACGTCGCCCATGTCCGCAAGGCTCAGCCCGCACCTGTCAATAAGCGCCTGCGCTGCCTTGTATGACTCAGGGTGAACAGCGGTGTTATCCAGCGGATTTTTTCCGCCACGCACTCTCAAAAAGCCTGCGCACTGCTCAAATGCCTTTGCGCCAAGCTTCGGAACTTTCATAAGCTGCTTTCTTTCGGTGAAAGCTCCGTTTTCCTCACGGTAGGAAACAATATTCTTTGCAACTGTCATATTTATGCCCGATATATATGACAACAATGAGTATGAAGCCGTATTAAGGTCAACGCCTACTGAGTTTACGCAGTCCTCAACAACGCCCTTTAAAGCCTCGTCCATTCTCGCCTTTGGCATATCATGCTGATACTGTCCAACACCTATTGCCTTTGGGTCTATTTTTACAAGCTCTGCAAGAGGGTCCTGCAAACGGCGTGCTATTGATACTGCTGAACGCAGTGAAACGTCATACTCAGGAAACTCCTCAGCCGCAAGCTTGGAAGCGGAGTAAACGGAAGCGCCTGCCTCAGACACCACCATGTAAGAAACTTTCTGCGGAATTTCTTTGATAAGCTCCGCTGTGAACTGCTCCGTTTCTCTTGAAGCAGTGCCGTTTCCTATGGAGATGGTCGTAACACCATATTTCTTTATAAAGCCCGTCAGGATACGCTTAGCACGCTCTGTATCCTTCTTTGGCGGAGTAATGTAGATTATCGCAGTGTCAAGCACCTTGCCCGTAGCGTCCACTACAGCGGTCTTACAACCGTGAGCATATCCTGGGTCAAGACCAAGGGTAACAGTGTCTTTAACAGGCGGCTGCATAAGGAGCTGTCTGAGATTTGAAGAGAACACCTTTATTGCCCCCTCCTGAGCGTTTGCCGAAAGCTCCGCCCTAATCTCACGCTCTATGGACGGATAAATAAGTCTTTTATAGCCGTCCTCACAAGCAGCCGTAACAAGCTGTCCGCACTCTGACTTGTTTTTTACATATTTTGAAACGCAGGCTCTCTCTCCTGCACCCTCTGGGACATTCACTGATACTTTCAGAACGCCCTCTTTTTCGCCTCTGTCCAAAGCCAAAACTCTGTGACCTGCTATCTTCCCAACAGCCTCGGCATAGTCGTAATAGTTCTCGTACACTGACTCGGTATTCTCGTCAGACACCTTTGAGCTTATAACGCCTATCTGCGAAAACAGCGTTCTTATGTATTTTCTCAGGTCAGCGTCGTCAGAGATATCCTCTGCGATTATGTCCATTGCACCCTGCAAAGCTTCGTCCGCAGACTTTACGCCCTTGTCCTCGTTGATAAATTTTGACCCCTCGACCTGCGGGTCGCATTTCTTATCCTGGGTCAGGATAAGTTCAGCCAGTGGTTCAAGCCCCTTTTCTCTTGCCACCGAAGCCCTTGTTTTACGCTTCGGCTTGAAAGGTCTGTAGATATCCTCCACCTCCACAAGGGTCTTTGCATTTTCGATAGCAGACATTATCTCGTCTGTCATTTTCTCCTGCTCGGTGATAGAAAAGATTATCTCGCCTTTACGTTTTTCGAGATTTCTAAGATATGTGAGCCTGTCAGCGATCTCTCTAAGCACCTGATCGTCCAACGAGCCTGTAAGCTCTTTTCTGTATCGTGCAATAAACGGTATAGTTTTATCGTCATCAAGGAGTGCAACAGTGTTGTCAATCTGCTCCTGTCTGAGCTTAAATTCTTCCGCAAGGGTCTTGTTAATGTCCATGTTTTTACCAATCCTTTTTATTACTTTTTGCGTATTATCACATATAATATTATAGCACATTTTCGATAAAAACGCAACGAAAATGCGGTCGAAAACTGTAACAAAGATATTATATAATACATATAGGTTTTATCAGAAAATTAATAAAAGCAGGCAAAAATGCACTTGAAAAAAGGGCTTGGATATGTTATCATAAAAGAATAAAACAGTATTCAGGGGTGTTTATATGCTAAATCAGTTTTCAAGAACCGAGCTTTTATTCGGCAAAGAAGCAATGGAAAAGCTCAGAAACAGCAGGGTTGCGATTTTCGGCATAGGCGGTGTAGGCGGATATGCAGTTGAAGCCCTTGCACGAAGCGGTGTAGGCGAGCTTGACCTTATAGATGATGACAAAGTGTGTCTGACCAACATCAATCGTCAGATAATTGCCACAAGAAAAACAGTAGGAAAATACAAGGTAGACGTGGCGGAGGAACGTATTCACGACATCTGCCCTGACATAAAGGTAAACACATACAAGTGTTTTTATATGCCTGACACAGCGGATCAGTTTGATTTTACTCAGTATGATTACATTATCGACGCCATTGACACTGTTACAGGCAAGCTGGAGATAATAAAGCGAGCAGACGTCGCAGGAGTACCTGTTATATCCTCAATGGGTGCAGGCAACAAGCTTGACCCTACAGCATTCCGTGTGGCGGACATTTATCAGACAAAGGTCTGCCCACTTGCGAAAGTCATGCGACGAGAGCTTAAAAAGGCAGGCATAAAGTCGCTTAAAGTTGTTTACTCAGAGGAACAGCCTATCAGACCGATAGAAGATATGGCTATTTCATGCCGTCAGGACTGCATTTGTCCTCCTGGCACGGCAAGAAAATGCACAGTGCGCCGTGATATTCCAGGCTCAACAGCATTTGTTCCGTCAGTGGTGGGACTTATCGTGGCAGGAGAAGTTATAAAAGATCTGGCTAAGAAATAATACAAACAAAGGACGAACCATTGATTAGCTGTGGTATAATGGTTTTGGAAATTGGTCGGAATAAACTGCCCGACAAATCGGAATTTTTTACAAAAGGTGAATGTATGGTTTACTTTAATAATGAAGAGATTATTATAAGAGATATGATATTTTCAGACGGTCTGCATTTCACAGATGAGGAAAGAAAACAAGGCTGGGATTCAACCATAGATAAATTTGAAATGCGACTTAAAGACGTAAAAAATGGAAAATGCATCTCTTTAGTTGCGGATTACTATGGTATTCCCGCAGGATATGTAAACGTATATCCTGATTCGGAATGGGGAGCATTTGCCAATCAAGGATATCCTGAAATTATTGATTTTGCAGTTTTAGAAAAGTATCGAAAAAATGGCATTGGCAGTATTTTAATGGATACGGCAGAAAAGATAGCTTCTGAATATGCCGATACAGTGTATTTGGGAGTTGGCTTGCATAATGGGTATGGAAGTGCGCAAAGAATGTATGTTAAAAGAGGTTATATTCCCGATGGTTCGGGAGTATGGTATAAGGATAAAATATGCACACCCTATGATACAATTTATACTAACGATGATGACCTTGTTCTTTATCTTTCAAAGAAAGTACGTTAGATTCCAATTTATCGAGCAGATCACTTATCGCAGCACTATTATTTGAATTTTTCAGAAAGGAAAAAAATGTTATGCAAGAATGGCTCATGACTATAACGCTTGGAATAATCGGAGTATTTTTGATAGCTGTTACATATGCCGCATTATATCAAAGCAAAAAAAGCCAAAAACACATATCTGGATTTCCATTTTTCGGTGGGTTTATTCTTGCTGTTGCATTTCTCTTCTCTCCTATTAAATGGTTAGCTTTTCTGGGCTTCATTGATTATGGTTTGTGGCTCCTGCCATATGTATTGATTATGGATTATTATAACAACAAAAAATTCAAAAAGATATATGTGCAGCAGAATTTTGAACAACGCATCAGTGATGAATCAAAAGAATTACGTATCAGAATTTCTGAAAGAAATGAAGAATGGGTACAGCCGTATATTACGAATTTAGTTTATGAACTCAAAGTGCCTAAGCTGTTATATGCTGTTTGTACAGACCAAAATGGAAAGAAATTTTTACTTATAGATAAATGCAAAAGAAAAAGCAACATTGAAATAGTTCCTTTTGATAATAATACTATTCTGCTTACAGACCTCAACTCAAAAGATGTTGATTATTCAGTAGAAATTGAAATCAAAGACAATCCATAAATAGTTTCCCATTTATCGAACAGCTCCCTCATCACAGCACTCTAACGGGTGCTGTGATTTTCTTTAGTCAAACAGTGCTTCCGCACACTTACATTAACGTAAGCATACAAAAGCACTGTTTCCATACATTACATTTACAAACTGCAATACTAAATCATATATACAAAAAAAGAGCCATAGCAAATGCTACAGCTCTCTGTGTTGGGACTATAAAATAGATGAATGTGAAAAGCGATTTGTGGCGCAAATATAAGTACCTAACCCAATAAAAAAAAGATTATACCTAAATTCCCCAACTCATTAAAAGCAAATTATATTGTTCATATCAGATTAGTTCTAATTAATAGTATCTTTGGTATGATGAAGGCTTAGTTTTTCGCAAAAAGCTTCTTTGGATTCTTTTGTAAAGAATAATATGTTCTTAGAAAAATAAGTAATTGCTTTTTCGGTTTTGCCTTGAGCTGCATAAAATTTGCTTTTACAAATTACAACCGTATTGATATTTGCGCCCTCTTTTTCAAGCTCTTTAATAACATTTTCCATGATATCAATTTTATAAAACAAACGTGCAATGTCAAACTTAACAATAAGAGCATATTTTTCATCTTTCGGAAAATCCTCGATGGTTTTATCAATATCAATAATAGCTGTTTCGTAATCCTGATTTACATAGGCTTCATATAAAGCTAGACATCTTCCATACATACTCCTAGCTTTTTCACTTTGAATCTTATTCATTTTATCCAGTAAATTCTTAAGCAGTTCATCTTCGGGAACTTTATAATAAGTATTAATCAAGCAATCAAAATACGCTTGTATGTGATATGGGTTATCAGAATAAAAATAATAGTTTTCCTTTGCTAAATCTTTAGCATCTTCAAATTGCTGCAAATTTTTCAATACCAAAACTTTCTCGCGTTTTGCTTTTGAAAAATCAGGTTTTTTTGCTAAAAGAGTATCTAATTTTTCCAAGGCATAATTATTTTTACCTATTTGACGATAGTAAAATGCTTGTAGGAATAGTTTATCTTCATTATCACTTATTTTTTGAATCTCTTCTAAACATTTTTCTTTCTTTAGTTTAGCTAAAGCAGAACATAATAAATAACGAATCTCGTAAAGAATCTTTTGATCAGTATTACTTGCGTTATCCAATGCAATATTGGCTAATTTGACAACATTTTCGTATTTCATATCAGCATATAAATCTGACATGCTTTTTAAATATACAGAAGGTATCATATAATCTTTAGGTATGTCTTTATTGGCTTTTATATTTTCACGAATGGCCAATAAAAAATCATTTGAATTATACCAAGAACTATTCTCATTCAGAAACATTTCTTTAAATAATTGCTGTGATTTCTTTATATGCTTTGAACAAATTTTTGCACCCGATCTAGAAATATAACTTCTTATTACTTCGTTCAACCTAACATATTCGCCATTAACACCCTCTAATTCAAAAAAGGATTCCTGAAACAGCGACTCATAAATATCAATATACGGTGGTGTTTCTGATAACACGTCGTATAGCATTGATATACTTATTGCATCATATTTCCCAATTAAGGCTAATATCTCAAATACTTCTGGAGTTGTTTTATACTTTTCTAATAATGAAGATACTTCTTGTTCATTATAACCTGCAAGCAACTCAAAATTCCGCTTTAAATAGGGATATCCTTTATTTTTTATAAGTTCAATAGCATAGTAAATTTGTTCGGGATATCCTGAAAGATGTTTTCCGATTTCATCAAGTTCATTTCTATTAAGATCCAAGTTATTCATGTCAGCTAATCTTCTCAACAAGCCTTTTCGTTCAAATTGATTAAGTTCAGGTACATTTATAAATGATGCACACTCTATATCTCTAATAGTTTCATAATTAATTTTATATTTTGTAATAACAACAAAAATTATTTTACTGGAAAGCTCGGCAGATAATATTATAGATTTAAACCAGTTCGATATATTTCCCCTATAATCAATAATACATCCATCATCTTTTATTAGTATAATTTCAGAAAGTTGTGAAATCTCCTTTAAAATTTTAATACTATATTTTATTTTTTCATCTAATGTTATATTTGATAAATTCACAATTTCATCTCCCTCATTAAAACCAAAATCATTGATTTTTATGAGGAAATCTTCAATGCTCTCTTTATAGTTAAGAGAAAATAAAGGAAATTCATAATCTTGTTGAATAATAGAGCCTTTAATAAAACAATGACGTGCCAAACTTTGTCTTCCCATTTTAGGAATACCACTAACTATAAAGGTGTTTAAAGGCACCTTATTAAAGTCATCTATTCGCATCTCAAATTCATTAACCAGTTCATTTCTACCGACAAATATATTATTTTTATATAAAGAATTAGGGTGTAATTTCCACCCAATGTCTTTAGCACGTTCTATAATTAATTTTGCTGCTTTTGCCGGTCTAACAATATATTTAAGATTATAAGCTCTAAGCCAATCGGGGATCTTATCATCAGAATATTTTAATGTGGATTCTATAATAAGCGGAAATATTCTATTCAGCTGTTTCTCATTGAATTTTTTATTTGCCTTTGATAACTCATATTTTACCCAATTACTATCCAAAGCAGTTTCTGACAATAGTATTACATACAAGTCCGTTATGGCAAGAGTCCTATTTATTTCATCAATTGATTTTTCACCTGCTTCAAATGTTAAAGAATCGTAAACGACTGAATTTTCTCCCAGTTTTTCAATAAGTTTCTTTACCACCTTATCCACATATCGTATTTTATCTTTGCTGCTGTGTGAAATAAAAATTTTCATACTTTTCTCCTTTATAATTTCTTGATTAATTTATTATGATTATGTACTTTACTCATCACCCAACCAATGACAGTCAACAGCAGCCATAGCCAGCCTTTCAAAGAGATATTCATTGAAACTGCGGCGGTTGAATCTATAGCAGAACTCGTCAAGATACAGCTGCATATAAGTTCTTTCAATACCGCGCTTTTTAGACATAACGCATTTACCTCAGTTTCCGTTTTTTTGTTATGTTTATTATAGCACATTCCAAATCATTTGTAGTAACTATTTTGGGACAGCTGAATTTATTTAGCCGATGTTAATGCACATTTTGTACTTGTATGGTTATTGATTAACTCGTTTTAATCGTTGTGATGCGTAAAAGAGATAATCATATAATTTATTTGGCTGAATTAATGTTAAATTTAAATTATACGTTTAAGAAAAGATAATATACAATTATCTCTCACTGTATATTACAGTACTCTTTACCAACCCTTTTCACATTTTAAACTTCTTAATGAGAAACACATTTCTCAGTTTCGGGGTAAGACAGCAACAAAAAGTTACAAATAACGATCTAACTTTTTAGTATAGATATAACGTCAATTATTAACTTAGATCTATTTAATAATCCGATTATATTCGTTAGTAGCATATGTATCCGTCATACCTGATATAAAATCACATATGGTTCTCACAAGAACACGTCTTTTTTCTTTATACTCAGCTGCATCCTCTTTAGAAAGCTTTTCTAAATTTCCATTGGTAATCATATCAAATTCTTCTTTTATTACTTCATGGTTACCATATTCAAAATCTACAACGTTTTCCGAAATGTTTCTTAGATTGATATACAATTTTCTTTGTGTTCCCTTATGAAGTAACCTTGGATTGTTATAGTAGGCTTTGAACAATCCACTTATTATAGTCTCTGCATTATTGTCAAATAAAGATACCTCCGGCGAATTTATAACTTTGCTTGAGATAATCGTTTCAAGATATTTATTTAATGTCGATGCCTTCTCAGAGAAACAAATCAGTTCTTCTTTCACTCTGTTATTGTTTCCCTTAAATTTAGACAAATCATAATCACTCATTTTACTTTTTGAATTATTAATAACATCATTGATAAAATATGAAACAATAGCTGATACTGTCCGGCTATTTCTCAACTCTTTCTTATCGACAAATCTACGATTTTTTTCACACATGGAAGTTAAATCCTTATTTACCGTTTCAACAATACCCAATAATTCTTTCATCTTTTTCACAGTTAAATAATTTTTAAAATCGTCAAATTCCATTGCTCCAGATGAAAAAGCATCATCAAGATCATGTCCTCTCTGTGCTATTTCATCTGCTATTGCCACAACCTGACCTTCAAGTGTTGAACAAAATTCCTGTGTAAAATGCAACTTATTAGACGCATCATCAGATGAAATGAATTGATCAAGTGAGTAATTATCTCGTTTAAGTTTTGTATGCTTAAGCATACCCTCCAATGTCTGATAACTTAAGTCCATGCCACATATTTCTGTATATTCTTCTTCAAGCAAAGTAGCGACCCTTATTGATTGATAATTGTGTTTAAAACCTCCAAATGACAAATCTCCAGTAAACGATCCAACATTTTTAATTATGTTAAACTTTCCCTGTAGAATGCTATCGAGGGTCCTTTCGCCCTGATGTCCGAAAGGCGTATGACCTATATCGTGACCCAATGCAATAGCCTCAGTTAGATACATATTTAGTCCTAACCCCTCCGCTATTCCACGAGCAATCTGTGAAACAGCTTGAGTATGAGTCATTCTCGTTCTATAATAATCTCCTTTTGAAGCACTAAAGACCTGTGCTTTATCTACCATTCGCCTAAAAGCCTTTGAATGAACTATGCGTTCATAGTCACGCTGAAATTCCCCCCTATGCTGCATTGGTGAACGAAGATTATATGCCCTTTCACAATATTCATTTCTTTGGGCCAAGTCATCAAGGCCATCCTCTGAGTTTATTTTTTTATAACGCTGTTCTTTTGTTTTTTCTTCAAATGGTCTATTAATTATAAAATCTATTTGTTTGGCAATTAACTCCGATTCTTCTTTTAGCACATATTCATCGTTTGCAAAGTCATCAGAAAGGCTTAATTCAGACAATTTGCAAATATTCTTGATTGCTGTTCCATAATTGAGTTTTGATTTAATGCTAAATTTTATACTAAATCCCTTATCATTATGAGATATTGTTCCCGTGCCAAGATATGAATAAATAATTTTATCATTGTCGTGTATTAGGGCAATTAAAAAATAACTGCTATCAATACAAGCTTTACTGATTTCTAGCTCATTTTCAGCATTAGAACTCAAATTATAATAATAATTCTTTCTCTCATCAAAAGAGTTTCTAAAATATTCAATAGGTTTGCAACCTTCTTTTAGTTTTATATAAATAATTTTATTGTCCATAAGATCCACCTATTCTTCACTATATTTCCCATTTCAAAAATATAAACGAGCGTGCTGCAATGTGTAAATTTTCCATACAAAGGCGATTTACAAAATTTGCAGATGCTATTTGAAATATGCTCTAATTCTCATCTTTAGCTTAATCTTATCATAATATGACAACTTAAAATATAAATAGTAAAAATAAGTGCTCATAATGTCAAAATTATGACTTTAAGTCAATAAACTTCCCCTCACAGTCAATATAATCTTTCGCCAACTGCTTCGCCTCAGCCAAACTGTTCTCCAGTATCTCAAAACCCACAGCCGCAGAAAAGTTGTCGATCTCGTCCTGCTCATTTTTATAAGCAAAGATCTGTATCAAAAAGCCCTCACAGAGAATTTTATCACCTTTTTTGTCAACTCTGGGGATATATTTGTCTGGCGTAATTCTCACATAAAAATCCTTGTATCTCATTCCACCACCTCCTTAAAGCTTCAATTGAAGATCATCATCTTCGTCAAGCTCTTCATCTTGAATTTCATCAAAATGCTGCCCGTAAACCGACCTTTCAAGTGCCGCCCTCAGATAGCTTGTGTCCATACCGTTCGCCTCATAACCCTGCTTTATAACGTTGTAGTAATAGCTCATCGGAGGCGAAATGTGACCGCCGTTCATCAGATATGCCATACACTCTTTCTTTTCTCCATTAACATCTATCTCAAAAAGCTCTTTTCGGTAATAGTTCGGAAAGCCTTCATATTTGTCAAGACTGTGCTCATCTCGTCCGTCTATCTCCCATATTAAAACAGGAACTTCTGCGTTTTCTTTCGGCACAATGGTAGCAACGCCTCTGAACTCCAGCTCATAGCCTTTCAGCATTTCTTTGCCGATGACCTTTGAATTCGGGCAGCGGTTTGCCATTTGCTCAAGATTGATGTTGCTGCCATAAGCGATATATAATCTTCTGTATTCCATAAAAATCTCCTTTTCAAATTTACATACTCATTTCAAGTTCTTCAATGCCGTCACATTCGCTTTCTGATGGCTCGTTATTTTCATCGGGTATACACTCGGTTTCATCATCGGAATGGCACACAGGCTCGTTGCGCTGCTCACGGGCGGCTTGTTTCTCAAGCTCTCGCTTTTCTTTAAGCCTTGCCCTTGCAGCAATCCCGTCCTCCGGGTGTCGCCAAGCTATGTCACCCTCAAGATGTTTCAGCAGATGTGTTCTGCAATTTTTGAACTCATCTCCTATCAGCCCAAGATTTAAAAGCCACACTCTGAAACTGTACCGCATATTATCACTTTGTGAAACGTGCGGAGAACAATATTTCTTGGTCATAGCCGCATTGCTTATGGCTAATGCAAGCACTATCTGACTTCTTACCTCGCCGGCGTGAAGTGAACCATTGTACGCCCTTATCTCATAATGCCCATGCTGAAAAAAGCTGTGAAGATTGCAGATAACATATCGGCTGTTTGAGTAATGCTGAAACTGCTCGCTCATCCTTCCACGATACCAAAGCTTTTTTATCTCCTCCATATCTTTGGGTTTCTTGCGGTTTATGTCCTCTATGAACTGTTTGTCCATCTTGTGACAGTAGCTTTCACGGGCAGATGATACCTGCAAAGCGTCCCACAGAAAATTCTCTTTGCTTGCGAAAATGTTTACAAGATTTCGTATCTGCTGCGGTGTATAATCGTCGGCTGAAATGTGTATATGAGTGCCTGCACAATATCTAGGACCTGTCACTCCGCCTGCTTTTCTTAGTGCTCTCACAACCTCCTGCAAAAGCGGTATGTCTTCGTATTCCAGCACAGGAGAGTTCATTTCCACGCTGTAAGACTTGGAAGCTCTGTCGCCATTTGCGTTATAGCAGTTGATACTGCCGTCATAAACTACCGCCCACTTTCTGTTTTTTGAGTCTGTCACAACGTATTTATCATAGCTTCCACCCTCGTGTTCAACACGCCCGTCAAGGACATTTGCCATAGCCTTTGCCGCCTGACTTCGTGTAAGTCCTGTCATTTCTATCTCTATACCGAATTTTCTTTTTTTTATGCCGTCAAAGTTTGATGACAATGTTACACCTCCCAACAAAAACAGCCTGCGAATATATCGCAAGCCGTAAATTTTGATCGTTATTCAATTTCAGTTCTCACCTCATATCCGCCCTTGAAAATCACCAATATTTCGGTCTTGCTCAATACTTTTACGCACTCAATCAGTTTTCGTACAAGTACGTTATCGAACGTTTCCAGCTCGAATTTCTCATGCTCTATCATATCTATTATCTTATCAAGCTTGGCTTGAGTTTCGGCGGAAGTTTGATTTTTTGATTTCAGCATTGCAAGTCTTTCACTCAGGCTTTGCTCTTCCTCATACAGCTTTTCAAACTCGCTGTCCAGCTTGTCCTCATCGCAGTCGCCTGTTGCTATGAGACTTATCAGATCACTTCTTGCCTTGTCGATCTCTTTAAGCCTTTTTTCGATCGCTGCGATCTCTTCCTGTCCATGACATTCAAGCACATTGCCGATATTAGCTTTTAAGATCTTTTCAACGTCGTTCCCACAAGAGTAGTAGTTATTTATCGCTCGTACTATAGCTTTGTGGAGCTGTTCTTCCTTTATCGTTGGCGAATCGGGACAGTATCTTCTGCCGTGTTCCAGCCGGCTTATACACCGCCAGACTATTAACTTTTTCCCTCTTGAAGTCCACGTTGTACGGCGGTAAGGCGTGCCGCATTTTCCGCAGATAAGCAGTTCCGTAAGTGCATATTTACTGCTGTATTTTCCTTGTTCGGTGATAGTTTTATCTGATACCTTTCTTTTTGAACTTCTCCTTGCAAGCTCCTGCTGAACTCTATTGTATGTGTCACGGTCGATTATGGGGTCATGATGATCTGTCACAAGATACATCGGGCGTTCACCGTGATTTTTAACTATCTTGTGAGTGATACAATCTGAGGTAAAAGTCTTTTGCAGAAGTGCGTCGCCTGCATACTTTTCGTTTTTCAAAATGCTGCGGATAAGTGATTCGTTCCATACTTTCTTTCCCTGTGAAGTCAAAATGCCTTTGTTCTCGAGGAGCTTTTTTATCCTGCTCATGCTGTATCCGTCGAGAAACAGCGTATATATCAGCCTTACTGTTTCCGCTTCTTCGGGTACTATCTCCGGTTTCCCGTCTTCACCTTTTTTATACCCAAGCAGATATTTATACTGAAACTGCACCTTGCCCTCACGGTAGGCTTTTTCTTTGCCCCAGCTTACGTTTTTGCTTATGGATTCCGATTCTGCCTGTGCAAAACTTCCATACAGAGCTATCATAAATTCCGATGTCATAGTTAAGGTGTTTATGTTTTCTTTTTCAAAGATAACGCCGATTCCTAAGTCTTTAAGCTGTCTTACATATTCAAGGCAATCGACGGTATTTCGGGCAAATCTTGATATTGACTTGGTAATTACAAGATCAATTTTTTTGTTTCTGCACATACGAATCATGCGGTTAAACTCGGTTCTTTTCTTTGTCTGAGTTCCGCTTATACCCTCGTCTGCAAATATCCCCGCAAGCGTCCATTCCTTTTTTCTGTTGATAAGATCAGTGTAATATGCGATCTGGACCTGATAGCTGTTCTGCTGTTCTTCCTGAGCCGTAGATACTCGGCAGTATGCGGCAACTCTTAACTGGTGGTATTTACTGCGACTTTCAGCTGTCTGCACTTTCGCAGGGATTATCGTTACATTGGGTGCTGTGGACATTGTTTTCACTCCTTGACGTTTTGACTTTTTCAGTAATATTCTTGATCCTTACTCCGTTGATAAGCTCGACCTCTATGGTACAAAAATGGCTTATCCAGATTCGTGAAACACACGCTTTGAATAAGCCGATATCGAGTATATTTAATTGTTTGTTATTCTCAAGTAAATTACGTAGTTCTTCTGTTTTCTGCGGACTTTCATTGTAAGTGCAGCAGTCATACTTCATTTCGGCAAGCCTGAAAATTTCAGCTTTAACTCTGTCAAAATCCACTTGCGGAGAATCTGTCATATGATTGATCTCATTTTGCTTACGGACTATATCCGCAGTAGGTGAATATGTGCTTATCTCGCCGCCCGATTCCAACAGACTCGGATTCACAATAGCCGAATTCAGAACATTAAGAACAGCTCCTATTATCATTTGATCTGTAAGCCGAAATTCAAGCTTGTAACAATCGGGATTTCTGCAATCCCACTTTTCATATTTTGAATTGCCTCCGATTCTTGAAAGCTTGTGACCGCATTCCAAACAGTATGTAACATTTCGGATTGCTTGCAAATCTTCTGAAATCAAATTAAGTGTGGTTGCTTTTTTTACTCGCTTTTCGTTTGCTCTCTTGAAAATATCATCGGTGATCAACTGCGGGTATGTATCATTGCCTAAATACTTATCATTTTCAATGATCCGCTTGACCATATTTTTGTTCCACTTATCCGAAACAGCATTGTAGCGAATTTTCTCTGTTTGCATAAGCTTTGCGATCTCTGACAAACTTCTGCCTTCCAGATACTCGTCAAATATTGTAACAACTGCGTATACTTCTTTGGGTTCGGTTGTTATCTCACCGTTTTTCATACAGTATCCGAACGGGATTGTACGATTCTTTGGCATGATCTCGCCTCCTTTCGACCTACAACAATACCACATTTTCTTCTCAAAAGCTATTACCAATAGCAACAAAAAACTGCCTTGCGATTTGACTTGCAAGGCAGTTTGGCTATATTTTTTCTTTAAACTTTAATCCGCCTATCAAATGAAATTCTAGCTCATGTTGACTTTTAACAACTATCTTATCAACAATGCTTTCAAATGCCGTTTCTTCAAACTCTGTCATAGGACTATATCTTTTTTCAAAGAAGTCGATAAGTATTTCGATCTGAGCAAGTGTTTCGTCCTCATCGTCTGAGCGTGTAAGCTTTTTCAGTTCTGCTTGCAGCTTATTTATCTTTGCCGTAAGCTCAGTAGTCTGCTCAATGTATTTAGCCTCGTCAAGAAATCCCTTTGTTTTCAGCCTTGCAAGGACGTGAGATTGTTCCCTGAGCTTAGCTACTTCTTTGTGTATATCCATAACCTGAGTTTTACCGCTGAATTTTTTCAGCTTTAAATCCTGTAATGCTGTTAGAAGAGGTGAAAGAATCTGTTTGTGGTTGTAGAAAAGTTTATTGCATAGTCTTATGAATGCTGAATAAACATTTTTTTCGGGTATTTGTCTTATGCTGCATCTATCTGAGTTTATGTTATGATTTACACAAATCCAATATACTACTCCCCTGTTTACTCTCCTCTTAAAATGACATTTACAGTTACTGCACTTCATTTTTTTACTCAACGGATATTCTGTAATAGGTCTCCGGTTGACTCTTCTTGATTGCAGTAAACTCTGAACGGCTTGAAATGATTCTGTCGAAATTATGGCTTGGTGAGTATGTTCATAATAATATTTATCTGCTCCCCCTTTATTTTCCCTGCAATGGGAACCCACAATATCCGGAGTATAATATTTCTGCAGCATTGAGTCACCGATGTATTTTTCATTTGTCAACATATATGCTATTCCGGCATGAGTCCACTTTTTAATAGGATACTTTTTATTTGCATAATCTACAGTACTTTGAATACCGTGTCCGCATAAAACATAATTAAAAATATCTCTGACGATTTTTGCCTCATCTTCATTCACATAAAGTTGTCTGTCAGACAACACATATCCGAACGGAGCGCATGATGTTATATACTCCCCTGCTTTCATACGCTTCTGATAACTCCACTTGAGATTTTTGGATATGGATACCGATTCCTCCTGCGCCAGACCGTCCATGATGGTGATCATCATTTCGTCGGTCATATTGGCAGTATCGATATTTTCTTTCTCAAAAAATATTGTAATCCCAAGAGCTTTAAGTTCTCGGACGCTTTTTAGACAGTCTTTGGTGTTTCGGGCAAATCGGCTGATAGACTTTGTATATATCCTGTCTATCTTGCCTTTCCGGCAGTCGCTTATCATTCGCTGAAATTCATCACGCTTGTCCTCACGAGTACCTGTTATTCCCTCATCTATCTAAAAGCCGTCTCTGATACAATTTTATTTTTACAGAAAAACGGGTTCAAATTTCTCGGACGGGTTCAAATTTTGTAACCTTTCCGTAGATAAGGCTCGGAATTTTCAATTTTATCATATTGCTATCAGAAACTGGCGTTATAATGGTTTCTGATATTTTTTCTTTTTTATCCGACACTTTGGCGTTCTCAATTGTATTAGTAGTGAAAGGAGGGCAAGGCAAGATGTCAAAATCTTTGTTGCGTACGGACAAAGAGATTGCGGAGATCTACAAACGCCACAGTAAAACTGTTTATCGCGTCTGCTTTGCTTACATGAAAAATCCTGCTGATACCGAGGATGCAGTTCAGGATACATTCTTCCAGCTAATCAAGAGCGGTCCCGCTTTTGAAAGCGAAGAACACGAAAAGGCATGGCTTATCAGAACTGCCACGAACATTTGCAAAAATGTCCTGCGGCATTGGTGGCGCAGACACGAGAACATCGAGGATTTCTACAATCTCCCCAGCTCAGAAAATATCGAAACAGATGATATTTTCCAAGTGGTTATGGAACTCCCCGAAAAGTATAAGACCGTGGTCTATCTGTATTATTATGAAGGATATACCAGCGTGGAAATCGCAGGCATCCTGAAAAAGCCGCAATCGACAATCCGTAATTATTTGCACGAGGCTCGTGCCATCCTCAAAGAAAGGTTAGGTGATGATTTCGATGAAGAACAATAAAATCATTACTTCTTGGGACAAAATCGAACCGAGCGATTCTGCAAATGATCGTATGCTTTCTGCGATTTTAGAGAAGAACCGTTCTGTTCATGACAGAAAGGATAAGGTGAACTATATGTCACAGAGAAAGAATTTCAAAAAGTTCCTGATTCCAGTTGCCGCTTGCCTGGTAGCCATAGTCGCAGTAACAGGAATTGTTGGCAGCAATATGGGATGGTTTGGTTCTAAAGGTTATACTGTTAATCTTGCAAACGGTGACTCCATTGTCTATCACATCGGAAGTACCAACGTGGCAAGTATTCATGTCGGCTATCCCGTTTCATCGCGTAAACTGACAGATGCAGAATTGGACGCCATACTTCCTGAAACCACTGAACGAAGATCAGCCATCGGAACTTTCCGAGAGGAAAACGGGGAGCTGCTCCGAGTCGAAGGAAAACTCGGTGATGCGACAATCATATTTGCCCAGGATAATTTTCCAATAAGCGATGTGGTTCTGGAAGGAAACGAAAGCAGCTCATCGGTAAACGGAATTCCTGTCACTACGGGATACTTTGTTACCAGTCCCAACAGCAGAGGTGAGCAATCCGCAATATTCTTCGCTTCGTTCTCTATTGGAAATACGAATGTCTATGTGGAGTGTTATGGAGACAAAAGCGATGCAGATGCGGTAAGTCAAGAAACGGCAGATTTGATTTTCAGCATCATAACAAAAGGTGAGCCCGATTTTTCGGCTATTACAAAGTAAGACAGAAAAGCTCCCCACATCGGTTCAAAGTGAGCCGTTGTGGGGAGTAATCTTTATACTCGGATTTCCAATCCGTTATGGAAGGTAACCCGGATGTCATCTTTGCCGTAGACCGTGATGAAGTCGCACATTGCGTACCAGGTGCCTTCCTCAAAGTAATCGACCTGCTCCGGCAGCGACCGCAGCACCTTCATGAAGTTCTCCATCATCTGTCTCTGAGCCTGCCGCTTGGTTATCGCCGACTGCGTTTCATCCAGTTTTGCCTTTGCTGCATCGAATTTTGAAACGTCACATTTATCGCTCATCCTTTCGGAGTCTTGGCGTATGGTTTCTTTGGCTGCCGAGATTTCATACCGGCCGTGTGATCAACGTACTTGCAGAGTTGATATTCTATTGTCAAGTTACTTGGAGCTTTTATTCTCCTTACACTTGTATAGGGGTAGAAGTCGGACGTTTAACAACCGTTTTTTATTGTGATTTCAAAAGTTTGTTAAGCTTGCACAAAATCCTACGTTTCTTTTTGTTAATGTTTTGCTGAGTGGTATGTAGAAAACAAGCGACCTCGTTTTCCGTTTTATTTTCAAAATATATTGCAAAGATCAACCTTCGTTCATCCTCAGAAAGTTCATTCAGACAGCTATACAGCTTTTCGCATTTAATATTTTGTATCACTCTTCTTTCGACGTCGTCATTTTCTGTTCGGAACTCCTGAAAGTTTTCAAGTTCTCCGTTAATGTTTCCTTTCAACGCAGAGAACTGGATCTCGTGCTTATAGAACGACTTGTCATTATCTTCAATATTCCACTGCGTTCTGTCGTAATATGTACGAACCGTTTCATTCACCTCGACTTCAACGTATTTCTTGGTTATCGTGTCATAAACACGAACCGTATTTTTGCTCATTTTTATTCCTCCGTTTTGATTTTTTGTTTTGAATCAAAACGAAGGCTTACGGATATTTGGCAATAAAACATTGCCAGTTTTTTAGAATGGGCATAAAAATAGACCTTTCTGCTTTTAAAACAAAAAGGTCTATAAAGAAAAAGGAGTATAACTTTCGGCTTTAAAAGCTTTTGTTATACTCCAATATTTTTCATCTTATATTATTGCCTTAAATTATATTGATGTTGTATGTTCTCTTAATATATTCCTCTACGATTTTTAGCTGAACCTACTATACCGCATATAATCAAAATAATTCCTACAAAACCAAATGCTCCAAAAACGCAGTATACTATTTTCTGTGTATCTTCGGACGGCATACAATAAATTTCCTCAGGCTTTTCGGGAACAACCAGACCTGTAAATTCTTCACCGACATAGGTTGACTGATTTCTGATTACCTTTGCAGTTATCTGATTACCAGTTTCATCAGTATAAACCGCCTCTACAGTCTGTTTTCCCTTTCTCCCTTGAATCACAGAACTGACCGTGCATTCAACCTCTTTACCGTTTTCCTTATAGTTCTGTATCTTTGTTACATTCTTATAGGCAATAAATCCTACAACAAGCAGTAATATTAGGCCTACTATTATGTATTTCTTTGATTTTTCATTCATATATCAAATGACCTTTCTTATTAACAAAATATGTTTTATATTCTTGCTGCATCAATACTATATCCCTGCTTTGAAAGTTCCCTAATAAGATTTATAGCAACCTCGTCAACCTTTTTTTCAAATGGAATATATATCAGGCCTTGGATATCGGAAGGCCTTTCAAAGTTCAATGATTCCTTTAAAAGTATAGCAACCTTTTCCCTGCCAAGTTTAGCAAGAAACATTCCCAGTTCAAGCACTACATTCTGACGTACACGAGATTTATAAGATTCCTCACTTTTTGCTTTGCCTTCGTCATCAGGAGTTGCAAGCACTATAGCATAACCAATTTCTTCACTATATTCTTCAAGCTTTTCAATAATTGTCTGACCACCAGAAGCCTGCTGATCAAGAATAATAGGTTCCAAATCCCAACGCCGCAGCAATGCTTCGAGTTGTGTACGTGCAATATCGTCATGACCATACACTACAAAGATCTTTCTATTGCCAATTTTAGTCTGCACGTCCTCAATTATTGCCCGCGTTTCATCTTGTGACTTACCCTGAAAAGTAATCTTCCCTGTATTATAGCAATTAATTATTCCACCATTGCTTAGTTTGATTACTCTAGCATTTTGAGCAGCTTTTGTTTCAGTTATGGTTACCTTTCCACTAGATTTTATTTTTTCTAAAACTTCTTCATACGTCATAGTCATGTATAAACATCCTTTCATTTAATTAATTATTTTTTGTTATCCTGCTATGCAACTTAAAAATACGCAGTTGCAATTTTACATGTTTTTCCTCTCTTGACGAAAACTCCACTACACCTACTACCAAAGACAATACTGAATCATAGCCGCAGGCCAGATTGTAATACGCAATCTATAATTCAAGATTTTTCAATTTTGTTTCGATATCAGCTATCAATCTTTCTCCGTCAAAACTACAACCTTTTTTCTTATTAATGCGTTCATCTACCACTCTTATAGAGTCATAAATATTTTTCTTGACCATTTCAAAACGCTTTTGTTTATCAGCCGAAAGAAACTCATCATAAGGAATATTAAGTCGTATATCTGCAAATCTTTGTTTGTAATTTATGTATTTTCTTTCTTTGCCGTGTCCAAAATTTAAATCGCTTTGATTCCAAGAATTAATTATAATGCCAATACTTTCGATATTATTTGTATAATCACATACTTCAATTTTTCCCATCTTATTTTCGATTATTTTCCTAATATCGTTAATAATAAAAGCAGCAGAATTACTAGCTTCGACTGAAATAAATAATTTCATAAAACCATCTCCTACCATGTTGATTTGTTCAATGGTGGCCTTTGGTCTGCAACATACATATAATCAATTATCTTTTCATGTTGCCAATAATGCATTTCTCTCTTGGTTCCACGAATTTCTGAAACATACACAGCATTGTTATTATCTAGATATTTTTGAGTATACCTTTGCTTCCCTCTGGTGGTTTCACCATATTTTAATATTTCCCCTGTGTCCTTATTTCTAAGAGTATAACCCTCTGCTGGTAAACCAGTATCAAGTGAATTTGCATGGACCTTGTTTGTATTATTAGTAGATTTAACAGGTTTAGCTGCATTATATTCAGCTGCGAGTTCTGACCTGTTCTTACCTTCACCAACATGCTCTTTCTGATATTCATTCCAAGAATTATCCCCACACCCATTATGAACAAAAATGCCATTTTCGCCCACAAAGTAAGTATGAAAATCCTCAACCTCAAAGTTATAAACCTTGATAGGTGATTCAAGAATTTCGTGCTGAACCCATTCAACTGTTACAAGTTCACCATTTGAAAGTACAAGTATATCGCCTGCACGAAGTGAACGTGCTAAAGTCCAACCAAGTTTATCAACATAGAATGGGTGTGTCGGCGTAGCAGAAATAGTTTCGCCATTTACACCAAGAAGATGTTCATCTGGTCCACTGAGGACCAGATGAAATTAATTAATTTTGCGAAATATAATATAAATAGTTATCAAACAAAGACTCAAACATAATTTTTTTATCTGTTTTACAATACATATAAAAAACCATTTCTTCACTGTCTTTTTGCAATAGTTCTATATTAATATAACCATCATTTCTTATAGTTAATTGGCTTATATATTTGAAGTTTTCATATGTATATACTACTGATTTTTCAATTTCTTTTTCCGTAATATTTTTGTAAACATCTACCAAACGCAACCCTTGTTGTAAAATTCTTTCTTCATTACTTTTTAGCCAAAGTTTAAAGTCGTCTATAATCATTTTGAACCAACCTTTCTTATATTTGAAACTTTAGGATAATTTATTACTCCATTACCACGGCTTTGACTTAATCTACTTTCAGGACTACCTGGGCCTGGTATCCTTCCCCATCCACTACCAGCAGACTTTACAGATCCTGATGGTATATCAAATTCTACATATAAACTTCCATTAGGAGCCTGACGACCAAATGCGTTTGGATCTGAAGGATAGGCTACATGCTTAACTTGTGGATTATTTGGTGAAGGTTGAATTTCTTTAGTAGCTACCATCTTGTTATACTCACCCTCATTCATCCATCTGCCAACAGTAACATTATCATCATTATAGTCAACAGAATCAACAGATGTGCATTTCTTACCATTATGAACAAGAATACCACTTTTGCCAACAAAATATGTATGAAAATCCTCAACCTCAAAATTATATACATATATTGGTGATTCAAGAATTTCGTGATCTATCCACTCGACTGTTACTAATTCACCGTTTGATAGAACCAGAACATCTCCAGCACGCAGTGCACGAGCTGTAGTCCAACCAAATTTGTAAACATAGAATGGGTGTGTACCTGTAGCGACTATTTCTTCGTCATTTACATGGATATGGTAGAACTCGTTGGTTTCACTTACAGAAGTTGCATAAACCTCTTTAAGTACTACCTCTCCTGTCATTTCATTTTCAGACAGAACCTTATCGCCGACTTCGATTTCTTCAATTGGTTCTTGTCCGTCCTCAGTAGTTACAAGTGTACCAGCAACAAAGCAGTATGAAGTTCCGAAGTCAAAAAAGTAACAACGATTTTTACAAGCCTAATATTAGCTTCCTTAATTTTAAAAATAACAAGGGCAATAAAGCAACAACCATCTTGCCCTTGTTGTAAATTAATAGATCAGCATATTTCCATGAGGAAATTTACCTCTCCAGCCACAAGGAAAAAAACCATTTTGATATATTTTTAGAATTTCAGAATAAAAAGTCGGTTCTAAACAATCCTCAAAAGTATAAGCCATTACTATTTCTAAAATGTCCCAATGAACATAATTTATAACCAAAGTAGATAAATTACCAAAGACCTCATTTATTTTTGCTAACAATAATCTATCAAAATTTTTTAAGTGTTTATCTTTAAATTCAACAACCAAAGTGTTCCATTTGTTTTGATATAAATCAGAATAATTACGAAATAAATATTCTGTTAACTTATTAACCTCCTCAAGTTCTATATTCTGCCATTTCACACCTAACAACGACTGCTCTAGCTTCTTAATAGAAACAAACTCGTAACCATAACGAATATTAAGCACTGCATTTTGTGTGCAATTCTCAAACCAATTAATATTCATAAGATGATCAATTATCATTTTGTTCAGATTCATAATTATCTCCTATTATATTCCCCGAATTTTTTGAGGTATTCGTGGAACCATGGACTTATTAGTTAAACCATATGATACTTGCTGTTCATATGCACTTCTAACAATAGATGCTGCTTCTCTTTTTGATACGCCAGCACTTACTAGCGAATCATAACTTGCTCTATTATATTGTCCTACCGTAGGTGTTTGACCAAATTTTTGACCACCAGGTCTATATTCATCCCAAAATCCCTCTAATGTTTTGTGAGCATTGTAATGAGCGCTGCCAGTATCCGTGAAAATATTTCCTTCAAGTTTTACTGATAAACCTTCATTTCTTGGTATAACACTACCAAAAGCTGCATCCTGACTTACATGATGTCTTTGACCTGAACTATTATCATTTTTCAAATCTTTATAAGATCCAACTATACAATCGTTATGTACCAGTACCGAAGATTCGCCAACAAAATAAGTATGGAAATCCTCAACCTCAAAGTTATAAACCTTGATAGGTGATTCGAGAATTTCGTGCTGAACCCATTCAACTGTTACAAGTTCACCATTTGAAAGTACAAGAACATCTCCGGCTCTGAGACTTCTTGCTAAAGTCCAACCAAGTTTATCAACATAAAACGGGTGACTAGGCGTAGCAGAAATAGTTTCGCCGTTTACTACGATAAAGCCATATCTATTATAGGGATAATTTAGAACAGTAATCTACAATATACTGCTCTAAATTCTTAATGAAGCGTGATTAAGAAAAGATTATCTTTATAATGCCATACATTTTTGCCATTTGTCATCCCCCATTAATCTATCTATAACGTGGCTTAATTCCCAAACTGCGCAGACCTCCAAATTCTTACATTCTTCATAAGTAGATGGAACAATATCACCGTTTGCATAGTAAATGGAATACTCACCAGATATACAATCTCTTATATATGTCGGTGGAGAAGTTACCTCACTTTCAGTCACATATGGTCTTTTTTCAACATACTTCATTAGGGAAACAGAACTATTATAAACCCCCACAATAAAGGCATAATCTTCAGTTTTCGGCAAATCCTTTTCATTCTTACCAATATGCCTATAAAATGCAACATCAGCATATTTGAAAATTCTTCCGAATCCATACTCACCATTTGGAAGCTTAAAAGCTCCGACATTCCCAACTATTCTCCTCATATCAACTCACCAAATTCATCTGTAGCAGATTTCATGTATCGATTCTTTTTCTTGTTATTAGGGCTAATACCATTAATTGCGTTGCCTGATGTTCCTCTTTGAGATTTAGCACCACCATTAGAGTCTATCAACTGCTGCTCTCGACCACGGATAGCATCTTTATTGGTACTTGATTTATCAAGTGCCGCTGGTCCAAATCCTTTGTCATTCATATGATGCTTCTTATCTCGCCTTGAAACATTTTCTTTAGGTGTCCCATAGCCACTTGTTCTGCCAGAGTATACTTCTCCAGTTTCAGGATTTGTTTTAGTGTATGTTTGATATGTCTTTTCATTTTTACAACCTTGATTATGAACCCAAACTCCACTTTCACCAATAAAATAAGTATGGAAGTCTTGAACCTCAAGATTATAAACATTTACAGACTTTTCAAGTATCTCGTGCTGAACCCATTCAACAGTTACAAATTCACCATTAGAAAGTACAAGCACATCGCCGGCTCTGAGGTTTGCTGCTTGTGTCCAACCATGTTGATATACATAGAATGGATGAGTCGGCGTACTAGCAAATTCTTCACCATTAACACCTATATGAGTTAATTTTGTTGTTTGATTAATATAGGTCTTAGTAACAGTTTTGGTTTCTACCTCCCCTGTCACTTCATCCTTGGAAAGAACCCTATCCCCAACCTGAATTTCTTCAATAGGCTTTTGTCCGTCCTCAGTAGTTACAAGCGTACCCGCAACAAAGCAATACGAAGTGCCAAAGTCCTTTGCAGAACCCC
>ERZ773169.174-NODE-174-length-93019-cov-8.160718_pt1 | contig 93019 bp, 92 predicted proteins | sample MGYA00580536_ERZ773169 | MGnify/ENA primary metagenome ERZ773169 (study PRJEB29015, sample SAMEA2737814) | human gut metagenome | biome: human gut; feature: human-associated habitat; material: faeces | place: China | collected 2012 ... | reverse complement strand
TCCGTACAGTCTGTTTCGTATCCCCGGTATTTCCCGGTATCACGGACTTTGAAGCCATTTTTGAGCGGGTAAAGGATCAGTGCGATCTGTTCTGGCTTGAAAACCTCAATCTTCGGGGCGGCTTCAAAAAGACGATCATGGATTATATCGCCGGAAAATATCCTGATCTTGTACCGCTTTACGATGAGATCTATAACAAGCATAACCGCAGCTACTTTGAAGCGCTTGAAGTAAAAGCTGAGGAAATGGCTAAGAAGTATGATTGTCCCTTTGTGGATAATGAAATGCCTTATGGCAGAGTCCCGCAGGGACATCCGGTGATCGTAGATTATTTCTATCATGAGGAAATCCGTGGGACAGAGAATACCGGAAAAAGAAATCGCTAACTTCCAGTTTGTCAAGCTGAACACAAAAATCGAACACCGAAAAACTGACCGTTGACCCGCGCCGTGTGCGTACAGTCAGCGGTCTTTTTTATCCCCAAAATCAAAAAAGTCTATCGCAATGACAAAAGAGAAAGCCATTTTCTCCGTCCAGTGATATTGTGCATTGATTTGAGGGAGACTTTTTGAGAAAACAGGTCGATCGTTGCAGTTCAAAGGAAGTGAGCTGTTTGCCATACTTCAGAATTCTCTTTTCCGAGTCTCCTATCTGCCCTATTTGAAACTGCAACGACTGTTTGCTGTAATTCATCTCTCACCTCCGTGTAATAGGATATCTGAAAAGGTAGACCTTTTCGGCGTTATCAACAGGCAGACAATCGGGATATGATTTTGTGTCCGAAAAAGTTGTTTTGTCATTTTGGGATATGTCCGAAAAAGGCATTAGCTTTTGAAACGGAAAAGGAGATGAAAACAAGTTGAAAAAGACATACGGCTATGCCCGTGTATCTACGAGAGAACAACATCTGGATCGGCAACTCAAGACCCTCATGGATGCCGGCGTGGAGGAGCGGGATATCATTACGGACAAGGTAAGCGGCAAGGATTTGGAGCGTGAGGGGTACCAGTCGCTGAAGAATCACTTTCTCCGCGACGGAGATACCCTGATTGTTAAATCACTGGATCGACTCAGTCGGAGAAAGATTGACATCAAGAAAGAGCTGGAATACTTCCGGGAGCACCACATTCGGATCAAAATCCTTGACATCCCGACTACCATGGTGGAGCTTCCTGATGAGCAGGACTGGATTTTTGAGATGATAAACAACATTCTGATTGAAGTGCTTGCGAGTATTGCTGAACAGGAGCGTATCACAACAAAGCGGCGACAGTCTGAAGGGATCGCCATTGCAAAAGAGGCGGGGAAGCATTTGGGGCGCCCAATGATAGACTTTCCGCCAAACTGGAATCAATTCTATTCAGACTGGAAGGCCGGTACGATTACGGCAGTTGCCGCAATGCGCCAGCTCGGCCTAAAGAGGAGCACATTTTACAGATTAGTGAAGCAGCAGGAGGAAAAACATGAAACTGAAAAATAAACTGTTATTAGGCGGCCTCACAGCCGTTCTTCTCACAGTCATGTCGTTTTCTGCATGGAAGATATGGGTGATTAGATCCGAGTATCACACCGGTGAAGCTGCTTACGAGGATATCAGTCACATGATTTCGCTTCCCCAGAAAACTGCCGAACCACAGCCACCTGTTATTAACAAACCAGCCGGGGCAGAAACACTTCCTGATGAGGACGACACGGTTTGGCCTGAGGTGGATTTTGCTGCACTGCGTGAGATCAACCCTGATATCGTTGCATGGATCTACATTGAAGGAACGAAGGTCAACTATCCGATTGTACAGGGAGAGGATAACAGCTATTATTTGAAGCACCTGTTCAGCGGCGAGTGGAATGGATCCGGCTGTATATTCCTGGATTTCCGAAACGACGCAAGTTTTGCCGACCGGCACTCCATAATTTACGGACATCATATGAAGAACGGCACAATGTTTACAGACCTTGATAAATATAAAAAGCAGGAATTCTTTGATGAGCATCCGGTCGCACTGCTGATAACACCGGACAAAAACTATAAAGTGGAGTTCTTCGCGGGGTATGTTGCCGCGCCACGGGACGATGCGTGGGAAATTGGTTTTACGGAAGCGGAATTTGAAGTCTGGCTTCAGAATGCGGCTGACCGTTCCTGCTTCACCAGCGAGATTGCACCGATTGCCTCTGATCGTATTCTGACGCTCTCTACCTGTAGCTATGAGTTTGATGATGCCCGTTTTGTGCTGGTAGGAGCGCTTCGATAAAAAACGCTTGTGCCGGAGAAGACACCACTGTATGGCAGAGCAACATCTGAGAAAAAATATCGAAGCAATCAGCTCAAGCCGTAATAAACTCAAAAACCTCTTGAAAATGTGCCATCTTTTTCATATAATAAAACTGTCACTTCTGTTTGGAGAGGAAGAAATGTGCGTTTTAAAAGCGTATCCGCACAGCGTCTGACTTAAAATTGCCGTGTAGAAGCAGCCACGGAAAACGCGGAGAAACAAGATCAGACGCGGAGGCGGTTCCAGATGGAGAGGCGCTTGCGTATCTCAGCACATATTCCATTGCAACCCCTGTCAAGAATCTCCGCGGCGAAAGAGAAGAGTTGCGCAAAAGGGCTTTTTGACGAAAAGTATAACAATAATCCAAAGTATTCGTTGATAGAAGGAAGGCTGCTGCCATGTTTATCATTTATCTTATCCGGTTTAGCTTTGTGCGAATGCAATATTGGTGTAGCCTCCTCAGTAGGAGTTGTCAAAACCAAATTAGGATTAGCGGCGCATAAGCTAGACCGAGAGGTCTGCTTGTGCGATTTTCTTTTTTAGGGCATGAAGTGAATTGGGAAATTTAGATCTTTCGTCATAACGGAAAAACACGAACCTTTTTACGATGGTTCTTTGTTTACCAATTGAGATCAGGCAGTGCGAAGGAGGCAGGAGATGTAGGCGGTATCATAACATGAGATGCCTATAGAAAAGACGGCGGTGTATTCAGGGTGCTTATCCTTGTCCATTTATTGTTTTCAGAAAACAATAACGACGGGCGCATAGGACGGCACTTTAGAGAATCTCCTCTGTATCAATAAAGAAGGCGGCAAGAGCCCTCCTGCTCCGTTCAAGCCTGTGTTTTCTCGCTCCTTTGAGATAATGAGAATGTGCGGCCGTACAGGATAGAGCAAGGAGGGTTTTTAATGAAAATTGCTATCGGAATGATTGTGCGGAATCTTATATCTGCGCATCCGCTGACAGAATTTCTGGATAATGCCGAGAAGTATGACCACCCGATTGAACGCGTGATTGTCGTATACTCTCATGAGGCTGATCCGGAGGCGATTCAAGAATTGCAGCGCAAGGCGAAGGTTTCTCTGATCCGGCTTCAGAACTATGAAAGAGCGCATATGATTTTGAAGCAGCTCGGCGTCCGATTCTCATCCATTCAGCAGCTTTTGTTCTGCCCGTTGATTGATACGCACGGACTGATTCCTTATGGCTTTAATCGGAACCAGGTGTTGATGGAAGCGCTGTTCACAGGCGTGGACTATCTGATTTTTGTGGACTCGGATGTGCAGCCTAGCGTGTTACATCGAACACCTGACGGAGAGGTTGGGTTTGAGGAGGTCGACTTTATCGGAGCGCATCTATACGGGATGTCTCTGGGGGCGACCATCACCAGCAGTGATTACAGCGGATACAACATCCTGCCGCCGGCTTCTTTTGAGGGAATGGCAGCCCTGCTATGGGGCCTCCACAAGGAGGATATGGCGGAGTTTTGGCAGAGCAGCGAGGTTCACGGCGGGCTTATTGTACAGGAAGCAGATACACCTGAGCTGCAGCCCACCACAAAGGTTCTGGGTGGAAACATGGGAATTCGCATGAGCGCATTGACGACACTGCCGCCGTTTTTCTCGCCTTACTATTTTTACAATAAGACTCCGCTCCTCGCCAGAGGTGAGGATACGCTCATGGGACTGGCGGCATCCCGAAGTCAGATCAAATGTCTGGATATCCAAACGCCTATCTTCCATGATACTTATGGGGATTACCCCAAGATTCCGAATCTCAAAAATGACAGCAGTGTTCGGGACAGGCTCTACTATGCCTGTACGGGCTGGATCGGCCGCAATGTGTTTCTCCGCTGGAAGACGGGGCATGCGCCCACGGAGTTTTTCGAGAGAGGCCGGAGACTGTCGGATGGAGCGAAAGCACTGTACCGCTATACAAACGACAGGCGCTTCTTATATCTTCCGGATATCCAGTCCGCAGCGGAAGCGTGGCTGCCGGATATGGTGAAACAGCATCAAAAGACGAGGGAGGCATGGACCGAGTTAACAGAAAGGTGGTTTAGACGATGAAAGTATTGCTGATCAATCATTTCCCGCTGGAAGGGTCGGGCAGCGGCACCTACACCAAAAATATTGCGCTGCATCTGCGCAAGCGCGGGCATGAGGTTGCGGTCATTTTCCCTGAGAATCAGCCGGTCCCTATGCTGCCCGGGTTTCAAATGTATCCGGTGATGTTTTCAAGAGGCAAGGCGCAGGAGGACGCGCTCCCCTTTAATTTCCCTTGCTTCACCACACATCCCCAAAGCCGGATGACATTCGCGGATTTAAGCATCGGACAGATGACACGGTATCTTACCGCCTTCTCCGCTGCCTTGAGACAGGCATTGCAGGAATTTTGTCCAGATCTTATTCATGCACAGCACGCATGGTGCCTCTCGTGGCTGGCTTCCCTGTGCAGCCTTCCTCTGGTCGTGACCATACATGGGACGGATCTGATGGGCTGCAAAAAGTGGCCTGCCTTTCGGAGCTTTGCCGAGGAGGCCGTCGCGGGAAGCGCGAAGGTGCTTGCCGTCTCCGCAGACAATCGGAATCTTGCGCTTGAGCAGCTTCCGATGGCGGCGGACAAGCTTCTGCTGCTGCCAAACGGCTACAATGAGGATATTTTCTATCGGGAAGATGTGGATAAAGACGCTCTTTTTTCCTCTCTCGGGCTTCCCTACTGCGGAGAATACATTGTCTTATTTGTCGGGAAGCTGGCGGCATTTAAGGGCGTGGATATGCTGCTGCGTACGGCGCGCCGCTATGAGTGGCTGGCGGATCGGGAGTTCATCACACTGATTGCCGGCGACGGCGAGGAACGGGAGCGATTATCAGAGCTGCACAAGCAGCTTGGTCTGAGGAACACCTTCTTCCTTGGCAACCAGAAGCAGGACGAGCTGCGGCGGCTCTACAACGCGGCGGATGTTTTTGTAATGCCCTCCCGCCGTGAGCCATTCGGCCTTGTTGCCTTGGAGGCGATGGCCTGCGGACTGCCTGTTGTCGGCTCCAATGAAGGCGGTCTGCCGGAGTTTATTAACAGTCAAGTGGGAACATTGGTCTCTCCGGAGGACGAGGAATCTTTCTGCGCTGCGATTTTGAATGAACTGACGAGACATCATACAGAGCCGGAGCGGCGTGACATCATCGCACACTATGCCAGCAGCAATTTTGCGCAGGCACAGTTCGTGGCAAAGCTGGAGCAGGTCTACCAACGCGCTGTAAGAGATTTTTCGAGCTAAGGAGGGCGAGCCGTATGAGGAAAACCATGATAATCCCCACCTACTGGTGCCGCAAAACAGGCGACCCTTGGCAGGAGGGCGATGCCGTCTATGACCATCCCACTCCGGTGGATCAGGAGGGAACGCTGGAGCGCACCTTAGTCAGCATGAAGCAGTTCAGTGAAAAAGACTTCAAGCTGGTGATTCTGATTTGTCCTACCACCCCGGAGGTAGAGGCGGCGGCCTATGAGCAGGTGCTCCGTATCGTGGGCCGGGCGCAGCTGAATGCGGAGACATACCTGTTCACTGCGGGAGATTTGCGTGAGATAACTGAAATCTTGAGAAAAGCCGGACTGAACGATCGGGGCGTCCAGCTCCTGTCCATGTTCGGATACTCAAACGTGCGCAACGTCTGCCTGCTGGCCGCCTCCATCCTGACGGCGGATGCTGCTTTGCTCATCGACGATGACGAGGTCTTCGAGCTGCCGGACTTTGTGCCGCGCTCACTGGAATTTCTGGGCAGAAGAGTTTACGGAGACATCGTGCACGGAGTTGCCGGCTACTATCTCAACAGCAAAGGGCAGTATTATGACGATGTAAGACCGGAGCCGTGGATGACCTATTGGGACCGCTTCGGCTGCAAGGCGCGCGCCTTTGACCAGATCATCGGCAGCGGACCGCGGCTCAAGCGCACACCCTTTGCCTTCGGCGGAGCCATGATCCTGCACAGAGAGCTTTTCGAGTGTGTACCCTTTGATCCCCTTGTAACCCGGGGTGAGGATGTGGATTATCTTATAAACAGTCGGATCTTCGGCTTCAGCTTCTTTCTGGATAATACCTTGTCCATCAAGCATCTGCCGCAGCCTAAGTCCCACCCCCAATGGAAGCGTCTGCGGGAGGATATTTACCGTTTTGTATATCAGCGCGCCAAAATGCAGTCTCAGCACAAAACTGGGAATCTTGTCCATGTCAGTCCGGAGGACTTTGACCCCTATCCCGGGGAATTTCTCAAGCCGGATCTGGACGAGAAGATCTATCGAAGCAGCATGATGCTCTCATCGCAATATCTTGCAAATAACAATCCTGATGCCGCTATGGAAGCCATGCGGAACATCTATATTGCCAAGCACAATGCCCCGCCCGCCTTTGACGCCTTCCGAGCCTATCTGGACACCCAAGCACAATGGGAAAAGCTCATCCGTCTTGTACGGCAGGAGCGATACGCCGTCCGCGCCGTGCTGGAGCGGCACAATATTTCTGCACCAGAGATTCATCTCGACAAGGAGCACCGCCGAAGGCTCACCCGGGAGGAGCTTCTGGCTGTATTGGCGAAGCTGCCGATATTTTCTGTTTTTACTGAGCAAGAGCATGCGGTTTTCTTTGATTACTGCCATGTAAAAACCTACTACGAGCATGAGACCGTATTCACCAGCGGCGACTACAATGAGGAGGTCTGTCTTGTTCTCAAGGGCAAGCTGCGGCTTGTTGCCAACCGGGAAGCAAACAGCCGCTCCGCGCCGCTGGAGATTGCGTATCTCACGCCGGGCAGCTTTCTGGGAGAAAATTGCCTTTCCCACAGTGTATTCCGCCTCAGCGGGACGGCGGCAGAGTTCACTGAGCTGCTGTGCATCTCCAGAGGGCGGTTGAAGGCTCTGCTGGAGGAGCATCCCGCCATCGGTGTCAAGTTGCTCCAGTGCTTCCTCGCCAGCCTGTCCGAAAAGATCATGCGTTCCAACGAGCTGCGGAGGGAGGCGGCAGCGTATGACCATAACGCAGTCAACGAAAAATAGAAAGGAAGGTGCACCATGATGAAACGAAAGGTTTCCGTGATATGGGTGGTCGTTCTTGCGCTGATTGCCATCGCCGCATGTGCATTTGCAGCGGTGACATATTATCGCTGCGGGAAGCAGCCGGAGCCACAATTTCCGGAGAACGAGCTGCTTCGCGTTCTTGACACGGGAAGCGATGCCGAGGGAGTAGGCTTTGAGGTCATGCGCATTGGCGGCGGGAGCGTGAATCTCCGGCTCGACCTGCGCTGGAAAAACGATTCCGGAAGGACGATTGCCTACGGGCTGGCGTTTGAGCTATATCAAATGAAAGACGGTGTATGGCAAAAGGTCACGCCCGAACGGCAGGTTTATTATCAAGCCATCCAGTACAGCATTCCCAGCGGCAGGGACTATGAACTCTCCTATGACCTGACGGCTCCATATAACCTGATAGCCGGGGAACGATACCGTTTCCAGGCAGAGTTTCAGTATGAAAACGGAACAGAGTATTCCGAGCCGATGGCAAACTGGATAGAGTTTGAAGTAAAAATGCATCTGCCGTATAAGGAGGCACAGCCCTCCGACCCAATCACCATACCGGAGCTTCAGGTGAATGCCATGTCTGGGGCAATGGGTGAAACAGATGAAATCACGGCTTCCCCCTGCGCCTACTACTGGCAGGCCCCGGAACCGAATGAGGATGGAACCATGAGCTCCATCATTGGATGCGGGCCTGCGATCGGCGAAGAGACTTCTCTGCCGGAGATCACGGCGGTCAGAGCAGGACTGATTTCCCACAGAAAGTCAAACGAGATCCGGTTATATTTCGAGGTGCAGCCGGATACAGTGCGGATACAATGCGTCCCCCAAAACGGCGGCGAGGTTGAGACAATCACAGGCATTCTTCCGTATGACGGAGGATATGCGTTCGATCTGAAAAGCGGCAGCTTTGTTTACCGTGTGATTGCAGAATGGGACAATGGAAACCGTGTGGAATATGGCTTCATCGGGAAGTGGTTGTAATTCCACGGCAATTAGAATAAAGGACTGACTATGATAAAGATACTATTGGTAGAAGACGATAAAATTATCGTTGCGAGCTTGAGCGAATATCTGAACAGCGAAGGGTACCTTGTGCGAAGTGTATCCGGGCAGGCGGCGGCCATGAAGCTGCTTGCGGAGGAAAAGGCGGATCTTGTGCTGCTGGATGTGTCTCTGGCGGAGGGCAATGGCTTCGCGGCGTGCAGGGCGATCAAGGCTGAGTTTGATGTCCCCGTTATTTTCCTTACCGCGTCAGGCGACGAGTTCAGCACCGTTACGGGCTTCGACCTGGGCGCCGACGATTACATTCCAAAGCCGTTTCGCCCACGAGAGCTTATCTCCCGCATCCGAAATGTGCTCCGACTCACCGGCAGCATGGGCAAAACGGTGAAGCTCGGTGATGTGGTGGTGGACACCGAAAAGGGCACGGCGGTGAAGAACAACAGGGATCTGTTCCTCTCAGCGCTGGAATACCGCCTTCTGCTGTTTTTCATCAACAATCGGGGAATCGTGCTTACCCGTGAGAGGCTTCTTGATGCCATCTGGGATGTTGCCGGCGAGTATGTCAATGACAATACGCTGACGGTGTACATCAAGCGGCTGCGGGAGAAGATTGAGGATGACCCCACCGACCCGAAGATCATTCTGACGGTTCGCGGGACAGGATATAAGGTGGACGCATGATCAAACTGCTGAAAAACAAAGAGGTACGAAAGGCACTGCTGTGGCAGCTGCTGCTCTCCGCAGCCGCCTGCGCCGTCTGCTTTTTCTTCGACATTCGCGCCGGGCTGACAGCCGCAGGGCTTTCTCTGCTCCTCATGCTGGTCTTCTGCATCAGCACTTATAAGAGGTATCAGAGGATTTCTTCCCTTGCGGATGATATCAATCAGGTTCTGCACGGCGACAGTTCGATCGATTTTGACAGCTATTCAGAGGGTGAGCTGAGCATCCTCCACAGTGAGATCTATAAGATGACCATACGCCTGCGTGAGCAGCAGCAAACGCTGACAAGGGAAAAAGCATATCTTGCCGATTCCATCGCGGACATCTCTCACCAGATCCGCACGCCCCTGACCTCTATCAATCTGCTGATTGGACTGCTGTCGGAGCCGAAGCTGACCGACGCGCGCAGGCAGCAGCTGATCCATGAGCTCTACGAGCTGCTCTCCCGCATCGACTGGCTGATCACCACACTTCTGAAGATCTCACGGCTGGACGCCGGCACGGTGCAGTTCAAGCAGGAGCAGGTCAGTCTGGAGGAGCTGCTCAAAAAGTCCTGTGTGACCCTGCTCATTCCCATGGAGCTGCGCGGGCAGGAGCTGCGCATCCATGCGGACGGAGCTTTCCGGGGAGATCTCTCGTGGACCTGCGAAGCCATCGGCAATATTGTGAAGAACTGCATGGAGCACACCCCAGAGGGGGGCAGGATTGAGATCGACGCAGCCGAAAACGTCCTGTTTTCCGAAATTATAATTAAAGACAACGGCACGGGCATTTCTCCGGAGGATCTGCCCCACATCTTTGAGCGCTTCTATAAGGGCAAGGATTCCGACGGCAAAAGCTTTGGGATCGGGCTTGCCTTATCACGCATGATCATAACCGGTCAGGGGGGAACCGTAAAGGCAGAGAACCGCAAGCCCGTAGGAGCCATGTTCACCATCCGCTTTTATAAGGGAACCGTCTGACCGGCGGCTCCCTTTTTTATGAAGTGACGGATCCGTCACCTGAAAGTCACCGCCGTGTCACCTTGACAAAATAGAATGGGGGTGTAAAAAGCGAAAGGAGTATCCCGATATGGAGATTATGAGAGTGGAAAACCTGACAAAGGTTTATGGCAAGGGCGAGAACGAGGTGCGGGCGCTGGACGGCGTTTCCTTTTCGGTGGAGAAGGGAGCGTTTGTCGCCGTGATCGGCCCCTCCGGCTCGGGCAAATCCACACTGCTTCACATCCTCGGCGGCGTAGACCGGCCTACAGGCGGCAAGGTATTTATGGACGGCAAGGATGTGTATGCGCAGAACGAGGAACAGCTTGCCATCTTCCGCCGCCGTCAGGTGGGACTGATCTATCAGTTTTACAATCTCATTCCGGTGCTCAATGTAACGGAAAACATCACTCTCCCTGTCCTGATGGACGGGCAGAAGGTCAATCAAAATCGACTGGCTGAGCTGATGACCACTCTGAAGCTTACCGGCCGGGAGAACCACCTGCCGAACCAACTCTCCGGCGGCCAGCAGCAGCGGGTGTCCATCGGTCGGGCTCTGATGAATGCGCCTGCGGTGGTGCTTGCCGACGAGCCCACCGGAAATCTTGACTCCAAAAGCAGCCGGGAGATCGTGGAACTGCTGAAGGTTTCCAACGAAAAATACGGGCAGACCCTTATTGTCATCACCCACGACGAGAGCATCGCACTGCAGGCGGATCGAATCCTTTCCATTGAGGACGGGAAAATCACCAGAGACGAGGTGATCCGCAGATGAATGTTTTCAACAAGGTAACCTTAGAGAGCCTGAAGAAAAACAGGACGAGAACCATCGTCACGATCATCGGCATTATGCTCTCGGCGGCGATGATCTGCGCGTCCACGACCCTTGTCTCCAGTATGCAGAATTTCGTGCTGCGTTGTGCGATCCACATCGACGGGGACTGGTACGGAGCGGTTTATGACGCCGCATATAAGGACTATGAGGACATCCGCGATTCCGACAGGGTTTCCTCCGCAGCCTACGCGCAGGTTCTGGGTTACGCGAAGATCGACAGTGCCAACGAGCGAAAGCCCTATCTGTATGTGCTTGGCGGCGATGTGGCCTCCGGCTATTTTAAGACAATGCCGGTGCATCTCATTTTAGGTACGCTGCCGAAGGACTCCACGGAAATTATTCTGCCGGAGCACCTGACATCAAACGGCAAGGTGAATTATAAGCTCGGCGACACCGTCACGCTTGACGTGGGGGACAGGACACTTGACGGCCGGAGGCTGGGACAGGACACGCCCGTATACACCTATGACAGCGAAACGCAGGTGGAGATTATGAGCGGCGAAAGGCTCGAAAACACCGAACCAAGAACCTACACGGTGGTCGGTATCTATGAAAGGCCTACCTTTGAGGACTATTCCGCGCCCGGGTACACAGCACTTACGGCAGCGGACACCAAATCCGCCGATCAGTCTCTGATCCATTGTTATTTCAAGCTGCACAAGCCCGCCGGGGTGTATGACTTCATGAAGGAAATGGGCTATACGCAAGAGTATCGCTATGCCTACAATACAAAGGTCTTGCTGTATTCCGGCACGGCTCCGTTCGATTCCTTCCTTACCGCGTTTTACAGTCTTGCCGCCATCATCATCGCGCTGATCGTGTTCGGCTCTGTATCGCTCATCTATAACGCATTCTCCATTTCTGTTTCGGAGCGGACAAGGCAATTCGGCCTGCTGTCCTCGGTGGGCGCCACCAGAAAGCAGCTTCGAAGAATGGTGCTGTTTGAGGCGCTGGCGGTCAGCATTGTTGGCATCCCACTGGGCATTCTGGTGGGTATCGGCGGTATCGGCATAACGCTCCTCCTGATCGGAGATAAATTTTTCTCCATTGTCCGTGTGGACATTCCCATGCGGCTCTGTGTTTCGTGGCAGGCTGTCGTCATTGCTGCGGTCATTGCACTTGTCACGGTTCTGATCTCGGCATGGATTCCCTCAAAAAGGGCAACCAGAATTTCCGCCGTGGAGGCGATCCGCCAGAGCATGGACATCAAGGTAAGCGGCAGACCCGTCCGAACCTCGAAGCTCGCCTACAAGCTGTTCGGACTCCCCGGCGTCCTTGCCGGCAAGCACTATAAGCGCAACCGGAAAAAATACAGAACCACCGTCGTCAGCCTCTTTATGAGCATCGTCCTCTTTGTTTCTGCGGCGGCCTTCACCGACTACATGATGGAATCCGCCGAGGGAGGGCTGGCCTCCGATCAATTCGACCTGATCTATGCGGCAGAGTCAGACGCTTCCTCCGCCATGACACCCGATGCGCTTCTGGAACTGCTTTTCTCCGAGCAGAATGTCACCGGCGGTACCTATACCAAGAAGCAGTTTTTGCAGGGCGATATCTCCCGCGAATATGTCACGGCAATGTATGCCGACCGTTTTGCCGACTTCGGCATGGAAAGTGAGGACAGAGCGCCGAAGGATTTCAGCATATCCGGTTATCTGTACTTCGTTGCGGACGCAGAATTTAACAGGCTGCTGGAAAAGTACAACCTGAAGGAAGCGGATTACTATGACCGGGACAAGCCCCTGGGCATTGCCCTGGATCGCAACATTGAGCTTGACCGCCGGCTTGAAAAGTATGTCACGCTGGACACGCTCAAGGGCGATGGGTGCGTGATCGAGGGCCTTTACTATGTAGAGATCGACGGATATTACAGAAAAGACAGCCGGATCGATGAGAACGGCAATAAGGTCGTCCTCTATCAAAACAGAGACAACGAGAACGACATCATCGAGCTGCCCTATGAGGAATCCTTTGCAAAATACACGCTGCGGTCCGAAAAAACCATTGAGGAGGCTCCGTTCTTTGTCAGCCGCAGCACGCCGGTGGCCATCAATATGATCTATCCGTACAGCATGCTGGAGAGTGTGGTTCCCGAGGCGGCGCTGAATCAATTCCGTAATACAGAGTATTTCCTTACCTCGAGCAATCACACCGCGAGCTTTGAAAATCTGGCGCCCGTGCTGACGGAAAACGGTCTCAGCAGCCGGCAGCTTTTCGACTACGCCGCAAACGCCGAGACAGACCGGAATGTTGTGACCATTATCCGGGTATTCGCCTACGGCTTTATCGTGCTGATCTCCCTGATTGCCGCGGCCAATGTGTTCAATACGATCTCCACGAATATCAGCCTGCGCCGCCGGGAGTTTGCCATGCTGAAATCGGTGGGCATGACGCAGAAGGGCTTTCGCAGGATGATGAACTATGAGTGCCTGCTGTACGGCTCCAAGGCACTGCTTCTCGGTTTGCCGGTGTCCTGCGGCATTACATATCTCATCTACCGTGCGGTCACAACGGCCTATGAAACCTCCTTCCATCTACCGTGGGCAGCCATCGGCATCGCCGTACTGAGCGTGTTTCTGGTCGTATTCGCCACCATGATGTATTCAATGAGCAAGGTAAAAAAGGACAATCCCATCGACGCCTTGAAAAATGAGAATTTATGACGAAAGGAGGAACTCTGCATGAAAAAGCTCCTGTTTTTCTCTGCTATCGTGATTGCTGCTGTTGCGGTTATTGCAGCGGTCGTGGACTTTTGCATCCTCAAACAAAAAAGAAGCCAAGGGTCAAAAACAATGTCAGAGAACAGAGAATGAGGGTAAAAAGAAGGACGCTCCGAACGGTTTTAATCGTGATGCTTTGTCTTGCGGTAGTTGGGGGTGGTGTGTTGCTTGTTGTGAACAGTTATGTAAAAGATGTCGGTGAAGGACGGCTGCTTTCCGTTGCACAGGCGGCAGAGCTGGATGGCGTGGACTGTATTCTTGTGCTTGGCTGCCAGGTGCGTGATGACGGAAGCCTCAGCCATATGCTTCGAGATCGTCTGTCACGAGCATTGGAACTGTACGAGATGGGCGCAGCGCCGAAGATGCTGATGAGCGGCGACCATGGACGCAAAGAGTACGATGAGGTAGGAGCCATGAAGCAACATGCAGTGGAACATGGTGTACCATCCGAAAACGTTTTTATGGACCACGCTGGCTTTTCTACTTATGAGACCGTATACCGTGCCAAAGAAATCTTTAAAGTGGATAAGGTAATCATCGTAACGCAGGAGTATCACCTGTATCGTGCGCTGTATATAGCCGACCGGATTGGAATAGACGCATATGGAGTTCCCTCCGACTACCACACATACGCCGGTCAGCCCAGACGGGAATTTCGGGAGATTCTTGCAAGGTGTAAGGATTTTGTCTTATGCATCTTCCAGCTGGAGCCGACCTACTTGGGAGAAGTCATTCCGGTCAGCGGTAACGGGGATCTGACCAATGACAGATAATGTGTGCGGTGCGGGTGTGCACTCGCACCGCAGCGGCCGAAAAAATGATGATTTTTGGGAGGTATAAAATGTACAGCAATGACGCAATCACACACGGAAAAATCAAATGGAGATCCCTGCTGATCTGCTGGCTGATCATCCTTGCAGGCTACCTCATGATCCGCATGGTCTTTCTTGTCTTTGGCCTACAACTGCACCTGACTGCTCAAGGAGTCTGCCTTGCGCTGCTGCCATATTGTTTCGGGGCGCTGTTTCTGTGGAAGCGCTGCACGGAGCGCAAGCCACTGTTTTATGCGCTTGGCATCCTGCTCCCAGCTATTGTCGAGAAGCTGGCGCTGTATTTCCTTGGGGCGTATCTATGCGGGGTCAGTCCCTTCCGTGTCACGGCAGTCATGGAGGCAATTGGAACGATTGAGCCGTATGCGGTGCTCTTTACACGGATGCCCATGCGGTATGCATTCAATCTGCTGTTCTTTAACTGGATATACATTCTTTGCGGCATCGCCTTCTCTGCACTCTGCTTTTTGGGCTTGTCCCTCCTGCAAAAGCGGACGGAGGATGAATTATAAGCAAGATGTAGGGGCGGCAGAATGTTGTCCTGTGTCTGATTGCCTTTCCTGTAATCAATACTACTTGCAGGCTTAGCTGCGGCTTGATGATCGCCACTATTTGTAATAACTTCGTTTCCTCCTTCGTCTGGGGCGTATGTTTCTCTAAAGTTCAATCTTTCAAAGGCGAGAACGGATGCAAGGTGCTTATTTCCGTAATCAGCATTGCTCTGCAGACCCTGAATATATTGCTTTAAGCATGAGATAGCCGCCCGACAGCGAAAACTGCCGAGCGGCAGTCTTGCAATATGGAGGGATACGTAGTCAACTCTAATTTTTTTAACTAACACTCCCGTTGTTTGTTGAATGGGATTTACAATTCCGGGCTTGCTTAGTGAAGGCATAATATGCTATACTGTGCTACATAAGAGAGGTGGAGCAAATGACCTTTGCAGATGCGATTCTGAAACTGCGCAGTGAACGGAGGCTGTCCCAAGCTCAGCTTGCCAAAGAATTGGGTGTCAGCTATACCTCCGTAAACCGATGGGAAAACGGAAGGTCACTTCCGACAAAAATGATGCTTCTCGTGATCCGCAGATACTGCGAAGAGCATCATTTGGAATTCTCTTGTGAAGAGGTTGGCCGCCTGTCGTAAAAGAAATGATGCTCAAATACAGGCATAATGCTGATGCGGAATGTCAAGTACGGTGAAAAGCCGAACATGTATCTGAACTGCCACAATGCTACCAACCAAATATCATAACGAAAGGTCTGATAAAACCAATGAACCAAAAAGAACTCAACGAGCTGCGGCGCCGCTGGAAGCCGGATAAAAATGCCATCAGCCGTATCTACGGCTGCTTTGTCAATAGCAATAAGGAGATTATAACCGATTTGGACGAGTCGCTTGGCATGGTGACGCAGGAGGAAGCTGAAAAATACCTCAGCCTGCTGAAAAAGACACTGTCAGGAGCACTCGGGAAAAACCTGATCGATATTGTGTTTTCCACCCAGCAGGTCATGACGGGGGAAGAACACAGAATGTTGATGGAACTGCGCACATCCGATGCGAAGGATGCGCGGGTGCGGCAGGCATTTTATCAGAAAGTCGTTCAATCGTTGGACATGGGCGAGAGCAATTATCTGTTGCTGCTGGCAAGCGACAGCTACGATGTACCCCGCCGAAATCGGGACGCCCTGCGAGCCGAGGGCTCGGATGAGGTCTTTTCCTATATTCTGTGTGCGGTCTGCCCGGTTAAAACGGGAAAAACGGAATTGGGCTATTTCTCCGGAGACAATGAGTTTCATTGTGCCGCCAGTCAAACTGTTGCTGCGCCGGAGCTGGGCTTCCTGTTCCCGGCCTTTGATAACCGCAGCGCCAACATCTACAATGCGCTTTTTTACTCCCGCAAAGAGGGAGAACTGCATCAGGAGTTTATCGACGCAGTATTCCATACCGATTTGCCCATGTCGGCCGCAGAACAGCGGGAGGCCTTTGAAGCCGCTCTTTCCGAGTCGTTGGGCAGCACCTGCAGCCTTGAGATCGTGCAGGCAATCCACGGTCAGCTTGCCGCAATGATTGAAGAGCATCGGGAGACGAAGGATCCGGAGCCGCTGACTGTCAGCCCCTGTGAAGTGAGCAAGATTATTTTGGATTGCGGTGCTTCGGAGGAACAGGCGGAAGCTTTTCAAGCTGCCTGCGGGGAACGGTTCGGCGCAGGCGCCGTTCTCAATCCGACCAACCTGATTGATGCAAAGAAAGTGGAGCTGAAAACGGAGAAGGTATCACTCTCTATTGATCCTGAATACAGCCATCTTGTGGAAGCGAAGGTCATCGACGGTCAAAAGGTGTTAATCGTTCCGGTAGAAGATCATTTGGAATTCAACGGAGTTGCCGTCAATGTCAATAAGGACAAAGAATAACCGACAATGCGCGCTGCGAAGCTTTGCGGTATGCCGAAGGGGGTATTTTTACGGTTCGGCGATATAGATTGGCAAGAAAACAGAAAAAGATTACGCTAACGGCGGCGGCCAAAATGCTTGGCGTTTCGCAGCCGACATTGAGCGCGTGGGAGGGCGAGAGGAAGAATCCTTCTGTGGAATCCCTGATTCAGATGTCCGAGCTTTACGGCGTGAGCGTGGACTTTCTTCTGGGCCTTCCGGAAGCTCGATATCATCGGGCAGATATGCTTCAGCCGATTCCGCCGGAAGCTCTGCCGGCTTTTCATGATACACCCGTCTTCTCAAGCCGATATGGCTGGGCAATGGTGAATGCGATAGAAGGAGAGCTTCTCTTCGCAAGCGGGATGCGTCTGTCGCTGGCAGATGCAGCCGAAGTGTATGTTCTGCCTCCGGCCTTTACAACACCCGGCGCGGCAGTATCCATGCCGTTGAGAAGGGATGAGCTTACCGGGTACGACTGCGTATGGGTAGAGCCAATCTCCATGGACGCCGCCCTGCGAGATGAGCTTCGCGGTTGGTATCATATTAAAAGACGCTTTGTGGAAAACGAGGTAGGGCAACGCTTCTACTTTGATTTTTACGGCGCAAAATGGCTTGCCTTTGCAAACGGACCAGAAAATATATGAATGAGGTCCATCTTGATGCGCGAAGTGAAATCAGAATAAGAACGTCCGCCCGTTTCTGCCCTTGAGGCATGGAGCGGGCTTTCGTTCATTTTCCGGGCTGCTCTCGTTGCACTTTTGTGACACTTTCCATGCACTTTTGCGGGGGAAGTATTTGACGCTCTCCTGTATACTACAATCAAGGTTGACGCCCAACCAAACTGATTAAAAAAGGAGAGTAAAATACCATGAAAAAGAAAACGATTTGGAGCCTTGTATTGGCACTGGCGTTGGTGGTATCGGCCATCGGCACAGCAACCTCCGCCTTTGCCGCCACACCCGCACCAATGGAGCCTGTTACTAAAATTGCAACCGAGAACGAGGACGCCATCTGGGAGCAGATCGAGGCGATTGAGGAAAAGAGCGACGCCATCTTCCAGAGAAACGCAGCGCTGTGGGAAAAGCTGGACGAAATCTGCAACGCCCTGCCTGACGACTACGACTTCACAGACTTTGACGAAGCAGCGTTTATCCGTAACACCGATGCCCTGACGGAAGCGGAGAAGGAAACGCTTCTGGCGGACATCAAGGAGCTGAACGGCCTTGACGCTGAGATGGAGGCACTGTACGCTCAGCTGCCCGACTGCGACAATATGCCGCTTTACGAGAAGGCACTGGAAAAGGCCGACCCCAAGGTGCTGGATGAGATCGACACCCTGGAGCAGGAGTATGACCGCGTCTGCGAAAAGCACGCCGACCTGTGGGACAAGGTAGATGAAGCGTACTTTGATCTTCCGGACGACTACGACTTCGACAACTACGATGAAGCCGCCTTCATCCGCAGTTTGACCTTCCTGACCGACGCGGAAAAGGACGCGCTGATCGCCGACTACAACCGTCTTACGGAGATCGACAGCCGGCTGTGCGAGCTGTACAATTCCATCTGGGGCAACACCGGCTGCGAAAGCGGCATCTGCCCCCTTTGACGGAAAGGCGGTTTTCTGATAGTATAAAATCAACATCCTGCCGATGCTGCGCCCACGCGCAGCATTTGGCGCTGCTTGCAAGGAGGACACATGGGACATTCCATCTATTTGGCGGACGACGAAAAGAGCATCCGGGAGCTGCTCCATAGCTTCCTCGCAAGTGACGGATATACCGTGCGCTCCTTTGAAAGCGGTGACGCACTGCTGGAGGCATTCCGTCAGGAGCCTGCGGAGCTTGTCATACTGGACATTATGATGCCCGGCACGGACGGCCTTGCCGTGTGCCGGGAGCTACGCTCTGTTTCCGATATTCCCATTATCCTGCTTACGGCCAAGGACAGCGAGCTGGACTATGTCATGGGCATCAGCCAGGGCAGTGACGATTACCTCACCAAGCCCTTTCGCCCCACCATACTGCTCATGAAGGTGAGAGCCCTGCTGCGCCGGGTGGAGATGGACAGGGGGAAAACAGCGGCGGCAGTAGATGAATTGCGCTATGGGGATCTCCGCTATTCCGCCACGGAAAATGCTGTCTTTTGCGGAAGTACGATCGTGGCACTGACCCAGACCGAGCTGCGGCTGCTCAGCTATATGATGAAGCAGCCGGAAAAGGCCTATTCCCGTGAGGAGCTGCTCAGCGCGGTGTGGGGCTTTGATTCGGAGGTGGAGACCCGCGTGACCGACGAAACCCTGCGCCGTATCCGGAAAAAGCTGCTGCAAGCGGGCAGCACTGTCAGCGTAAGCACAATATGGGGCTTTGGCTATAAGCTGAAGGGAGCAGGAAGCGTATGAAAAACATCAAGCTGCGAATCGTGTATCTGATCCTCGGCTCGGCTCTGCTGCTCTTTGCACTGTTTATGCTGGCGGTGAACCTCATTATACCCGCACACTTTGTGCGTGAGGCAAAAAAAGCGCTCATCAGCGAGGCGCAGTACCAGAACCGCACCATCCCCTATACCGACGATGAATCCTTTTTTGACGATGAATGGAATGACGCGGAGGAGCACTTCCTTACGCCAAGCATCGTATTTTTAGAGCTGGATCATGTCAATCAATCAAGCGGTTGGAACAGGGACGCATATCGCCTGGAGAAAGAACTGCTGGAATACTGCAAGGGGCGGGATCTGTCGCTCAATCAATGCTATACCTTCAAAACGGACAGGCATCACCTGATCTTCATGTCCGTGCAGGAGGAGCAGGACGATTGGGAAACGCCGTACGCCTATATCATGTACATAGACATCGGGCCCATTACCCGCTATATCGTGACGCTGAACTGGGCGTTCTTTGGGGTGCTGCTGGCAATCTCCTCCGTCATGTGCCTGCTGGGGTTCCGGTTCGGCAGGGATATTGAGAAGGAAGCGGAGCGGCAGCAGACCTTCTTCCAGAATGCCTCCCACGAGCTGAAAACGCCGCTTATGGCGATACAGGGCTATGCCGAGGGCATACAGGCGGGCGTCATGGATGCGGGCGGCGCTGCGGATGTTATTTTGGCGGAGAGCGACCGCATGACGGAGCTGGTGGAAGAGCTCCTGGACATCTCGAAAATCGATATGGGGCGGCAGCCGCTTGCCCTTTCCGAAACGGATATTCGGGAGCTGCTCTACGACAGCATACGCGCCGTGGAGCCGGCAGCCGCCGGCGGCATCGCAATCGTGCCGGATTTCCCCGAGGAGCCCGTTATGGTCAGCTGCGATGATACCCAGCTGCGCAGAGCGGTCACCAATATCCTATCCAACGGCGTGCGCTATGCCCGCAGCGAGCTGCGCCTGACCTGCCGCGCAGACAGGCGGCAGGTGACCATCCGGATACAGGACGACGGGGACGGCATCGCCGAGGAAGATATTCCCCACATCTTTGATCGCTTCTACATGGGGCGGAGCGGAAAATCCGGCATCGGCCTTGCGCTGACACGGGAGATCATCCACCTGCACAAGGGAACCATCCGCGCCCGCAACGGGGATAGTGGCGCCGTGTTTGAGATCACGCTCCCGATGGGCAGATAAATCAGGGCGTTTCGGGTGAGACAGAGAAATGTAAAAGCATTTTGACAGAGAAATTTAGCCTTGTAAAAGCGTTTTGATAGACAGCGCTTTTCGCATAGGGCATAATCCAGATGAAGTTCATGTTGGGAGGGCAAGCGTGTGGATATTGGAGGCAAGATAAAAAAGTCAAGAACGGATGCGAAGATCACACAGGAACAAGCGGCACAGGCTCTTGGCATCAGCAGACAGACAATATCGAATTGGGAGAATGAGAGATCCTACCCCGATATTGTAAGTGTGCTTAAAATGAGTGATTTGTATAGCGTCAGCCTTGACTACCTCTTGAAAGGAGAAGGCCCTATGAAAGACTATCTGGATTATATCGAAGAAAGCACAAATACGGTGAAGAGCAAGACAAGGTTATCAAAGCTGCTGTTGGTTTTGTCCTATCTGGTAATTTGGGCGTTCAATATTATGGCGTCATGGCGTTTTTCCGCGGGAAGTATTACGGAAGCACAGGCAGGTGGAGCCCAATGGATTATGCTCCCGGCCGCCACGATCGTTCTGTCTCTTTTGATCGGGAAAAACAATTATTGGGGAAAGTACAAGTGGCTGGCACCGATTGGATTTGGCCTTATGTTCATGCTTTCCGTCTATGCGAGCTATGGCATGAGAGAAAGCTTGATCTTTGATCGGGTCGATTTGCAAACGCTCAGCTGTTTCTTTATCGGAACGATTGCTTCGATGATAGGGATGGCGCTTGGCCATGCGCTTTTCGCGGACGAAAAAAGCAAAGAAAAGAGCAAGTAATATATGCTTGCCGATACATGAACTTTAATGGGCTGTTCTGGCAACAGCCCATTTCCAACGGACGAGAATGGGTTTTCACGCAGAGCCCGGAAGCATTTGGGATGGTAAGGTCGTGCATCAGAAGAGCCTTCCGGCAGGCGCCTTGACAAAGGCACATCGGAGGCATCCCTTTGAGAATTCGAAAAACTTAATGTAGGCCTTATTTTCGGTATGGTAGAATAAATAAGCGACAGCTTATGCTGTCCGGAGGCGGCTGCGAAGCACCGCCAGCCCTGCGGGTGCAGAATTACTTACAACGGAGAAAATGAATGACTTTTGAAATTCGCAGCGATATCACGAATCGCTCTATGACCATAGCCTCCCGCGCGATGCGCAAGGTGCTGCGGCGAAAACGCAGCATTCTTTGGGCCATCTTCGGCTGGACCGTCTTTTTCATCAACGCATTGCTGCTGATCCCATTCGACGGAGAGCCTTTTACGCTTGATGCCAGCACGGTGATTTCCCTGCTGGTAGAGGTGATGCTGCTGTCCGTTCTGCTGTTTCAGGACCGGTTCAACGGCATGATCGCCCGCAAAAACGCGCTGGCGGGCACAAAGGAATATCATGTCGCATTCGGCGAGGATTCCTATACCGTCGTTACGGAGGTCACCACCTCCACCTTCCGCTATGAGCTGATCGACGCACTGGCTGAGTCGCAGGACTACATCATCTTTCTGATGAAAAAACGCTATGCGCAGCCTCTGGACAAGCGCACTCTTACCGGCGGGACAGTGGGGGAATTCAAACGATTTCTTGATGAGAAGACCGGAAAGACGTTCCGGCGTGTGAAATGAACGAATTTACTATAACGCCCTTTCGCGGGCTGCATTTGATTCTGCTTTTGCTTACGGCAGCGGCGGTGCTGCTCATATTCTTGCTGCTGCGCGGAAAACCGGAAGCACGGCGATCCCGGTATCTGATCGGTGTGTGCTTTTTTAATCTCGCGCTGTTTGCCGGCTACAAGCTCTCGCTGTCCATGGACGTAGCGTATATCCGTGCGTACTATCCCAATGGCTTCAGCATTTTCAATGAGCTGCCGCTGCACCTGTGCAACATCAATCTGTTTCTGATCCCGCTGGGCGTGTGGAAGAGAAACCGATCGATCATGGGTTTTTCCTTCTTTGTAGCGCCCCTTGGCGCACTGATGGCGCTGCTCTTCCCGGAGCCGCTGTTCTCCGGCTTTTCGCTGTTCCTGCCGCGAATTTTTGGCTACTATGTGACGCACGCTCTCCTTGTTGTCTGCGGCCTGAGTCTGGCGACGCTGGGCTTTTACCGCCCCGACCCCAGGGATATCCCGAGGATCCTCAAGACCTTTGGTTTGCTTGCCGTAGGCGCGCACCTTATCAATCTCCTGTTGCGCCTCACGCTCTGCCCGGAGGCAAACTACTTCTTCACCTACGGCGCGGAGATCGGTGTGCTCAAGTTGTTTTGGCGTATCATCCCGGCGCCGCTGCTCTACGGGCTGCCGGCACCACTGATCCTTGCAGGCTATATGTACGCGGTCTGTGCGTTGTCCCGCCTGACGCGAGGCTCATGGTTATCTCAACCACCACTATTCCGTAAAAAAGAGTGAGGAAGTATTTTGAAACTTCCCCACTCTTTTCACGAACCAAGTATTTACATGATAGCATTTTGCACGGCTTTTCTAATATTATCCTACTTTATAAATCCACACAGATTCGCATGAATCATAAATTGTCCGTAACGATTTGCCGGGTTCCTCAAATTGGTCTGATGTGTGACAGGCGTACTTCATGTTGGATGTGCTTGTTCCAGATACCGAAGTGATAATTAGGGTGTGCTCGGGAATGTTGTCTCCGCCATAATCAACACTGAACGGATCGCCTTTCTTTGCATCATTTGTACTTGATCTTACCCCGACCCTATCCTTCCAATGGTTAAAGAAGTTGGGCGCGCCGCCCCATGTGTGAGAAGGCTTTGAATCACTGTAATACCAATTCTCTGTTTTTTGATGAGGAAGAAGCCATCCACTCTCAATCTGTTCTGCTCCTCCTGCCGCTAAGCATTGCGAAACATAATTAGCACAGTCTTGCCATGTTCTTTTATTATTTCCTGTACCACCAGACCACATATTATTATTTTTGGGGGTTGGATGATTATTGTAACTTGCGTAGTATCCATAATCGGTGTTATTGGTTTTATAAGCCCATGTTGATGCGTAGCTTACAGCTGCATCCGCATCATATCCCGATAGTGCGCTACTTGTAGCGCTTGCTGTATTGTTATTTTTGGCACTTCCTCCTTCTAATGTGCTATCGACGGTAACAGGCATCATACTTAAAAGCTCGAACAGAGTATCATCACGCAGTAATTCATTGGAAGATGAAAATGTGCGTGCCTCAATCTCTGTTACCATTTTTCGCATTGTGTCGTTATACGCATAATTCTCATAAATGTCTATGAATTTCACAAAGGAAATGACATCAGGATCGTCGGTCGAGAGGAACTGTGCTTTAGCATAAGCCTGTAATTCCAAATCATCAATATTTGCGGAAAGTACAATTCCTTGAATCAGCGTGATAGCGTCGGAATAAAGCTCCTTGAATGTGCTTAGAGCCCTCTCTGGATTCTTGAATACAGGGAGTCCGTATTTGTTTGCTCCAATGTCAAAATCTTGGTGAATGTCAATATATTTCTGAACGTCTACATGGCCTTTAATCCCGGGTTGGCCTACGACATATTCTTGGCTATATTGCAAAGACTGTTTCTGTACTTGCTTAAAGATGGCAATGGCACAAAATATAATAACGATTGTAAAGTATGTTTGATATATTAAATCAAAATCCACGCACTACAACCTCCTCTCACTTTTAATAACTGTCGAAAGCGAAAAATGTTACGAAATTTTCAACAGATTCTTTTTACTAATACTTTATATTATACTGCAACGCTGTGAACATTTCTATCGCTACCTAAACGCAACGAAATAACCGCCGCCAACACAGCGGCACACCGAACAGGAAATCTGAAAAGGTTTCCTGCTTTTTTGCGCCTATTTGGAAGAAACTCCATCCTCCACCGTAGTAATGGCGAAAGAAAAAACGACGCAGTTTACCCAAACCGCCACCCGCCACCGTAGTAGTAGTGAGAGGTGGGCTGAATGAGCCGCCGTAAACGCTTTATTTTCAAAAATCAGCCAAAACGTCCATTGTGAAGTGTAGCAGTGAGTAGATGAGAAAGTTTCGGTTTTCGTAGAGCAAGATTCTACCGCAGTACCAAAATTCGCTAATTGCTCATTTTGTCCCTTGCGGAATCTTGTTGGGGTTGCCACCCCAAACCCGCCAAATGCGGCTAACGCCGCCATATTTTTTGTGCCGCCGCACATCAAAAGATTTCTCACTAATTTTCAAAAACAGTTCCGCTTACCCCGCCTGTTTTCTCCTATTGGTGAGAGAAAAAACGAAAGGAGTACCGCCCATGCGACCAAAGAAATACAACACACCCCACCGCAGCCGGGTAGTTAAAACCCGCATGACCATGAGGAATATCAAGACTTCACCGCCCGTCTTGCGCCCTACGATATGAGCCAAGCAGAGTTTATCCGGCAAGCCATACGAGCTTTGAGGAACTTACCCCACCCTCTTGCGTGAGTTTGTCGAGAAAATCATCGTGCATGAGTGCAGCTATGACGAGAACGGCACACGCAGACAGGACATTGAGATTTATTACAGCTTTGTCGGCAAGGTGGACTTGCCCGAAGCGTAAGCCCGACCTATCCGACACGCAAGAGCCAAGTGCCGGATAGGAACGGCAAAATTTTTTACACTTCTATTGCTTCTTTATCTCACATAAACAAATGCTCTGGAAGCATATCTTTTTCATAAACAGGACGCAAGAAGCGGCCGTGGGCTCAAACGCGCCCACGGCCGCTTCTTTTCGATGGTTGGCAGTTAAATGCTGCCGGCCGCTTTTTATGCATCGGACAAAGCGGAGCGCTTCTGCGCTCCGCAGCAGGATATCAGAAAAGGCGGGCTGAGGCGCGCCGGGGAAGGAACAAGGTCAACAGAACCGAAGAAGGAGCGCGATCAAAGGCTCACTGGGGCGCTTCCGGGAAGAATTCACCGTGCACCGCGTGCACGGCTTTTTCATATTCCGGCTCGCTGATGCCAACGGTGATGTTGATCTCGCGCGTGCCCTGCACGATCATCCGCACGTTGATGCCGGCGCGTCCGAGCGCACAGAGCAGACGGCCGGAGACGCCCGGCTTTCCCGCCATGTCCCGTCCGACGATGGACACCATGGCAAGCCCGTCTGCAACGCAGATGCTGTCCGGGCGGACGGCGGCGGAAATGTCCGACAAAAGCGCCTCGCGGCAGGCGGAGACCGCCGCGGCCGGGGCGATGAACGAGATGCTGCCAAGCCCCGTTGCGATGTGGTCAAAGGGGATCTCGTGCGTTTCGAGCACCGAGAGAATCCTGCGGCAGTAGCCTACGGCGCTGTTCATGTTTTCCTTCTCCACCTGTATGGAGCAGTAGCCCTTGCGCCCCGCGATTCCCGTGACGGGACAGGCGGAGGGAGGGCTCTGCGAGGAGACGAGGGTGCCGGGCGCGTCCGGCTGCATCGTAGAGCGGATGTGAATGGGAATGCCCATACGCCGGGCTGGCGTCACCGCGTCCTCGTGCAGCACGTTGGCGCCCATATACGCAAGCTCCCGTACCTCGTCATAGGCCATGGCGGGAATCGCCCTTGCGCTGGGCACGATCGCAGGATCGGCGCGGAAGATGCCGGGCACGTCCGTCCAGTTTTCGTAGGCATCCGACCCGGAGGCGCTTGCCAGCAGCGCTCCAGAGATATCCGAGCCGCCGCGCGGCAGCGTGTGGATGTGGCCGTCCGCACCGCCGCCGTAGAAGCCGGGCATGACGGCACGCTCCATGTCGCGGAGCCTGCGCGTTAGCACCTGCTCCGCCAGCTTGTACTGCGGGACGCCGTCAGCGTCAAAGAAGTGCAGCTCCGCCGGGTCGAGAAACGGCCAGCCCAGCAGGGCTGCCAGCATCCGCCCGCTGAGATATTCGCCGCGGCTGGCGCAGTATGCAGCAGACGCGCCGGAGCGCAGGTCCTTTTCGATCTGCCGGAGTTCCGCCTCCAGATCGATGCCGAGACGGAGCTCCTGCGCGATCTGCCGGAATCTCGCAGCGACAGGTGCAAAGGCAGTCTCGGGGTCTGCGCCTGTTTTTACAGCGGCATGGCAGTCATACAGCAGATCCGTCACCTTTTTGTCCTCCGCAGAGCGCTTTCCCGGGGCGGAGACCACGACAAAGCGCAGCTCCGGGTCTGCCGATACGATGCGCTTTACCTGCCGGAAGCGGGCTGCGTCTGCCAGAGACGTGCCGCCGAATTTTGCTGTTTTCATAGGGCGTCTCCCTTCAAAAGATCGTCCATATCGTAAAGACCGGGCTGCCTGCCGCAGAGGAAGACTGCTGCCCGCAGCGCACCCTCCGCGAACAGCCGCCGGTCATGCGCCTCGTGCTTCAGACTCAGCGTTTCGGCTCCGGTCGAGATCAGCACCTCATGGATGCCGGTCACACTGCCGAGGCGGATGGAGGATATGCCGATCTCGCTGTGAGTTCGCGGTGAAAAGCCGCTGCGGCCGCACACAAGCGCTGCCTCCGGCCGCTCTTTTTGAACGGCGGCAGCGAGCATACGCGCCGTGCCGCTCGGAGCGTCCGCCTTGCGGCTGTGATGCGTCTCCACGATCTCGATCTCCGCCTCCGGAAACAGGCGCGCGGCCTCGCGCACAAGGCTGCGGAGCGCCGCAATGCCGAGACTCATGTTGCCGGAAAAAAAGACGGGGATCTGCTCTGAGGCGCGCTCGATGCGCGCGCGCTCCTGCTGCGTGTGTCCGGTGGTGCCGATCACGATGGGAAGGCCGTGCTCCAGCGCAAAGCCAAGCGCGCTTTCGGTCGCGGTGTGAAAGGAAAAGTCGAGCACGACGTCGGCAGGCTCCAGAACTTCGGAAAAGGACGCAAACGCGCCGTTTCCGCTGCGGCTGACCATGGGCCCTGCGGTGCAGTCCGCAAATCCGGCGTCCAGCAGCGCGCGAAGCGCTCTGCCCATCGCGCCGTTTGCTCCGTGCAGAAGGATCCTTGTCATCTCAAACACCCCATGCTTCGAGCGCGTTCAGAAGGACGACCCGGCGTCCTTCCTCCATCGGGGTGAGCGGAAGACGCAGCGTGTCGGTGCCGTAGCCCATTTTTGCCAGCGCCGCCTTGACCGGAATGGGATTGACCTCGGAAAACAGCGCGTCTATGACGGGCAGCAGACGGCACTGGAGCGCCGCAGCGCCGCGCACATCGCCGGAGAAGAACAGCTCGCACAGCCGAACCGCCTCCTTGGGCAGCACATTGGAGAGCACGGAGATGCAGCCCTCGCCGCCCATGGCGAGGATGGGCACGATCTGATCGTCGTTGCCGGAATAGACGTCCAGATGAGCCTCTGCCTTGTGAAATAGCGATACGATCTGCGAGAGGTTTCCGCTTGCCTCCTTTACGGCGGCAATGCGCGGATGCCCGGCAAGTGCGGCGCAGGTCTCGGGCAGCAGGTTGCAGCCCGTGCGGGAGGGAACGTTATAGAGGATCACGGGCTTATCTGATGCATCCGCGATGGCGGTATAATGGGCAATCAGCCCCCGCTGTGTGGCCTTGTTATAATAGGGCGTCACCACCAGACAGGCATCCGCTCCGGCGGCGCAGGCAAACCGTGTCAGCTCGACGGCTTTTTCGGTGCAGTTTGCGCCGGTGCCTGCGATGACCGGCACGCGCCCGGCGGCCCGCTTTACGGCAAAGGCGATCGTCTGGCGGTGCTCCTCAGCGGTCATTGTGGACGCCTCGCCCGTTGTGCCGCAGGTGACAAGCCCGGCGACGCCGCTTTCGATCTGCCAGTCTATGAGTCTGCCGTAGGCGTCATAGTCGATGGTGCCGGAAGATGTCATCGGGGTGGCAAGCGCCGTGGCGATGCCGCGGAAAAGTGTTTTCTGTTTCATTTGAGCTACCTCCTGTTTCTGTAGGTCGTCAAGTTCTTCTTTCCTGTTTGAGCTTTTCCAGAAATGCCTCGAGACGATCCATGCCGCGTTCGAGCGTCTGCTCGCCGAAGCAGTAGGATATGCGGATATGCCCCTCTGTTCCGAAGCAGCTTCCGGGTACTGCTGCGACCCCGGCCTCCGCGATCAGACGAAGGCAGAACGCCTCGGAGCAAAGGCCGAAGGCACGGATATCCGGGAAGGCATAAAACGCGCCCTCCGGGACGGGGCAGCAAAGCCCCATCGCATGGAGGCGGCGCAGCACCAGCGCCCGTCTTTTTGCGTAGGTCTCGCGCATCGGCGCCGTGTCGGTTTCCAGCGCCGTCTCACAGGCGGCCTGGAGCATGCTGGGCGCGCAGGTCAGAATATGCCCGTGGAGTGCAGTGAGCTTTCGGATGACCGGTGCGCTGCCCATGAGATATCCGATGCGCCAGCCCGTCATCGCCCACGGCTTTGAAAAGCTCTGGGCGATCAAAAGCCGCTCCCGCAGGCCGGGCAGGGCCGCAGGATCCGGACAGGGCCGCATGCACAGCCCGCGGTAAACGTCGTCGCAGAGTATAAAGATGGGCTTGTCTCCGACTGCGCGGCGGATGGCGGCCAGAGAGGGCTCCTCATATACCGCGCCCGTCGGGTTGTTCGGGCTGTTGAGCACGAGCGCCTTTGTCCTCGGCGTGATGGCGGCGGACAGCGCTTCATACGTCAGCTGAAAGCCTGTCCGCGATGTATCCAGATACACAGGGACGGCGCCGGCAAGGCGCGTCACGGTCTCATAAAGCCCGAAGGCAGGCGTCGGGATCACGACCTCGTCGCCGGGGTCGAGGACGCCGGTTAGGGCACAGTAAATGGCTTCCGTTGCACCGGCAGTGACGATAATCTCGTCCGGGGCATAATCAAGATGGCGCGTTTTTGCCTCATAGGTGGCGATTTTCGCACGAAGCGAAGCGCTGCCCTGATTTGCGGTGTAGTGGGTGCTGCCGCCTGCAAGTGCGCGGACGGCGGCCTCGCATATGGTTGCGGGCGTGGGAAGATCCGGCTCGCCGATGGTCAGCGTGATGCAGTCCTCACGCTCTGCGGCAAGGGCGGTATAGCGGCGAATGGCGCTCAAAGAGAGCCCCGCGAGCGAGGTGCAGAGCCTGTCTACCATACCGTTCCTCCCGCGACTGCCTCAAAATAGCGCACGCCGGTCTCAAGCACGCGCTCGTCAAAATCGAACGCCGCCGTGTGCAGCGCCGATGTCTCGCCGCAGCCCAAAAACAGAAACAGGCCGGGAAGCCGCTGCTGATAGTATGAAAAATCGTCGCTTGCCATGCTCGGCGCGGTCAGCGCCTCGATGGGAAACAGCGCAGAAGCCCTGCGGAGCAGATCGGGCGGATTCACAACAGCGGGGTAGCCCTCGCTGAAATGGACGGCGGCCGCACAGCCGCTGGTTTGCGCGACATGGCGGCTGATCGTCTCCAGCGCCTCCCGGATGCTGCAAAACGCAGCATCATCGAGCGCGCGCAGACTGCCCTCCAGCCGTGCGCTTCCGGCAACTGCATTGCGGACGCTTCCGGCCTCCACGCGTCCAAAGCCGAGCAGACTTTGCGGAGCCTGCGGAAGCGGCAATGCCGCGGCGCGGCTGTAAAATGCCACGCAGGCGGCAAGCGCGTCGCGGCCGGAGCCGGCGGAGCAGAAATGTGCGCAGCGGCCCGTGGCGGTGAACGTCACCTCGGCCGAGCGCGCCATCATGGCGCCGGGCAAACCGGCGAGCGTCCCGGCGGGAAGCCCCGGCCAGAGATGCAGGGCGAAAATGGCCTTGACGCGCAGCCGCTCAAAAACCCCTGTTTCACAGATCCGTCTGGCACCGCCGGTCGTTTCCTCGGCGGGCTGAAACAGCAGCAGAATGTTGTGCGGAAGCGCCTGCTTCGTGCGGATCCTGCGGCCAAGCTCCAGCACCATCGCCATGTGCCCGTCGTGTCCGCAGGCGTGCATTTTTCCGCTGTGCTGAGAGGAAAACGGCAGACCTGTCTGCTCCGCAATGGGCAGCGCGTCCATTTCAGCGCGAAACGCCAGCGTATCCGCCGCGCCGAAGTCAAAATAGGCGCATACGGCGCTGTCAAGCGGGAAAAACACCTCGCAGCCGAGCGTGCCGAGGACGTTTTGTAAATAGTCCATGGTCTTGGGCAGCTCGTCGCCCAGCTCAGGGATGCGGTGCAGGGCGCGCCTGTCCGCTGTCATGGGGGTGAGCGTTTGCATATTTGTAAACCTTCCTTGCTGCTTTTTGAATGTCGTGCGTCCGCGGCTCAAAGCTCCCGCAGGGCGTCCACCAGCGCCGTCTTGGCGGCGGAGGTCTCATCCTTGCGCTTGAGGATGCGCGCGGGGCATCCGGCAACCACGGTGTCGGGAGGTACGTCCGAGATGACGACGGCGCCCGCCGCAACGACCGCACCGCGGCCGATGCGGCAGCCCTCGATCACCACTGCGTTCGCCCCGATGAGCACCTCATCCTCCACGACGACGGGCAGTGCACTCGCAGGCTCAATCACCCCGGCCAGCACCGCGCCTGCGCCGATGTGGCAGCGTGCACCGACCATCGCCCTGCCTCCGAGCACCGCGCCCATGTCGATCATGGTGCCCGCGCCCACGCTTGCGCCGATGTTGAGGATGGCGCCCATCATGATGACCGCGCCCTCTCCGATCTCGACCTGCTCGCGAATGATGGCGCCCGGCTCGATCCGGGCGTTCAGCCCCTTCGTGTCCAGCATGGGAACGGCGGAATTGCGGCAGGTGCTCTCGATCACGATATCGGCAATGGCGTCCTGCTGCGCCTCGATGGCGGGGCCGATGTCCCGCCAGTCGCCAAATACAATTTTTGCCCCGTCCCCGGCCGGAAAGATCTTGGCGTTCGGAAAGCTCGTCGGAAAACGCTCCCAAATGTAGACCTTGACTGGCGTTTTCTTTTCGGCAGTGCGGATATATTCGATCAGTTCCGCTGCGTTCATGTGTGCGCTCCTTTTCATGCTTATTTACTGTAAATTCATCATATCGGATACTTCGATGCAATACAATGCACAACAATGCGCAGATTATTGCAAAAAATGCTCATTTCTTTGCCACAATGTCAAGTGATGAATTAAGAAAATAAACATACAGCCATCTTCTCCACAAAGAAAAATAAATCACTGTCGATTCCAGTGTAGATAGATTTTCTTTTGCCTTCTTCATAAGGAACTTTTCTGTGTTTGTAGGCGGAAAAACATTTACATTCTTAACCTTGAATACAACTTAAAAAAATGCTATACTTATATATCAATATCTGCCTGCACTTTCGGCAGATTGATTTTTGCGCATTAGTTAGAGGCAGCTAACCGCAAGGAGGTGTTGACTTATTATTATTTCATACCCTGAGGCTCGTTTTGTTCCCACCGCTGTAAGCATTGCTGCATCAAGTCAGATTATGCAGGCGAATAAAACAGCCGATAATCAATATCTCATTCCCCTCATGGATGGTACTATTGAAAACATTGATATTACCGATGGAATATTGTTGACAACATCAGAGTTTGTTTCACAGGAAGATATTGAAATGACAACAACACACGACGATTTGAGCCTGTTTCAGATTTCCTTTTGCATTGATGGCAATATGGAGTGGTCTTACATCAATAACGAGGTTGTTCATCAATTTCAAATTGCGGCACAGCAGAGCCAAGTACGCTATGGAACATTTAAGGAGTGCCGAAGTAGAATAAGCGGAAACAGAAAATTCAAAGGCATCAGCATTACTTTGGATGAAAAAATCTTTGAGCAGATTTTCACCTGTATCAAAATAAGGGGGGCATTATATGATACAAGAAAAACAGCGCCCGTAAGAGTATATACCTACACACCAAACATCAGTAAAATTCTCTCTGAAATCCTTGCTTGCCACTTTTGTGATGAAATGAAAAAGCTCTACCTGCAGGGAAAAATTTTTGAGTTAATTGCTGTTTACTGCGACGAGGTTATTTGCAAATCTCCTACAAATGACTTTGGCATCCGTATTAGTGTGGAAGATTACAATGCGCTGTTGAAGGCGCGGGAATTTATTGGTGAAAACTTCGCCCACCCCCTCACAATTCCAATTGTTGCAAAGGCGATTGCTATCAACGAGCAAAAACTAAAGGATGGATTTAAGCGGTGCTTTGGAGTTACAGTTAATGATTATGTTGTAGAAAAACGGCTGGAAGCAGCGATACGATTATTGAAAACTGGAAAACATACTGTGCAGGAAGTGACATGGATGGTGGGGTATTCTCATACGGGATATTTCATCGAGCTTTTTCGGAAGCATTATGGAATATCCCCCGGTGAAATGTTAAAAAACAACAGATAAGAACTTCATGTAAGTCTGAAAAGACCGCATGAAGTTCTTTCTTTTGTGATATAGGAACTTCCGATAGTGATACTATGCAGAAAAGCATCGTGCTATAATAATAGCAGTTAGCGTTATCTAACCAAAAAAACTCGGAGGTTATTGCTATGAGCAGAACAAATGAAAACAAATTAAAAATGAAGGACATTGCGACCATAGGCATCTTTAGCGCACTCCTTTTTGTGGTGACAATGGTAGCAGGAGCTTTGATGGGAATTAGCATGGTGTTGAATATGTATTCCGTTGCGGTTGTTGCCGTTTTATCTGCGCCACTTTATATGCTGATTATGGCAAAAGTACATAAGAAAGGCGCAGTCTTATTGACTTTTGCTATTGTCGGTATTCTATGGGGGCTGTTTGGCGGTATTTTTGTCTTGATTTGGATGTTGGGGTTTGGCGTTGTAGGCGAAGTCCTTGCCAGCAAATCAAAGTATCAGAATTACAAAATGCTTACCGTTTCTTTTGGATTGTATTCAGTTGGATATTATTTAGGTGCCATCGCACCCCTCTATTATTATCCCGCATTTTGGTATGGATTTGACCGTCCAAAGGAAACCGTGGATGCAATGATTGCAGCAGCACATTCTACGGCTGGGCTTGCTGCAATTCCGGTTACATTGATCGCAATTGTGATAGGTGCTGTAATTGCAAAGAGAATGTTGAAGAAGCATTTTGAAAAAGCAGGAGTGATTTAATGCACCGCATAGACCCCCGGATAGTGATTATTCAGATTGTGCTTTCAGGGATATGTGCATTTTGGATTTTTAAGCCGTTAGCCATGCTTTGTGAAGTGATTTTTCTGATGAGCTTTCTGTTATATTTGCAACACCCGAAGGAGGCTTTGCGGCTGGGCGTATGGTTTGCGTTCCTTGTCGGATTGTATGCCTTACTGAATGAGAGCAACGCTCCGCAAATCATAGTCCAGCCCGTTTTCCTATTACGCAAGCTCTCTCCCTTACTGGGCGTAATGGTCCTGTCACTAAAGGCGTTGACCGTGAGTGAGCTGTTTATGGGGCTTCAAAAATTACATTGCCCTAAATCAGCTACGCTTGCGCTTGCTGTCGCATTGCGATTTATTCCCACTATTCGCCATGAGCTTGAACAGATTAGAAACGGCATGAAAACAAGGGGCGTCCCCTTAAATGTGATTACTTTTGTAAAAGCTCCTGCCATGACCACAGAATACATGATTATTCCCTTTATCATGCGCTGTATAAAGGTAGCGGATGAATTGTCTGCGGCTGCGGTCACTCGTGCAATCGAAAATCCTGTGCCAAGAGGGATGAGAGTTCCTCTGAAAATCAGAATAAAGGATATTGTGTATCTGATGATGGTGATTTGCGCTAATATCGGAACACTTCTTTATTCATTGTGCGGGTAGCGCGGAGGTTCAGAATGAGTATGATCACAATAAGAAATTTACAATTTCAATATGATGCCGCCCCGGAGATAAACGCTCTTTATGGAATTGATTTGGAAATTCGTAAAGGAGAGTGCGTTATTTTAACGGGAGAAAGTGGCTGCGGGAAAACAACTTTAACACGATGCCTCAATGGTTTAATACCCAACTTTTTTGAAGGAACGCTTACAGGAGAAATATTGTACGAGGGTGTTCCAGTAAACAAATTGGAACAGTATGAGCTTAGTCGCAAAATTGGCACAGTGTTTCAAGATCCCCGTTCACAATTTTTTGCAGTAAACACAACGGACGAAGTAGCTTTCGGGTGTGAAAATCTTGCCTTTTCCACGGAGCGGATAAATCAGAACGTGGACGCCGCATTCTCCCGAATGAATATTGACGTACTGCGAGATCGGAGTTTATTTGGGTTATCCAGCGGCGAAAAACAGCGGCTGGCAGTTGCTTCTATCTATGCAATGGATACCGATGTCATTGTTTTGGACGAACCGACGGCAAACCTTGATGGAGAAACAATACAAAATCTCCGTGAGCTTTTATTTACACTAAAAGCCGAGGGGAAAACTCTCATTATTTCTGAACACCGCCTTTCCTGGCTTGTAGGAATTGCCGACCGATATGTATATATGCGCAAAGGGAGAATTGAAAAAATATGGGATGCGGCGGAGGCTGCTTGCCTTTCGCCCGATGTGCTGCGAGAATACGGTTTACGCAGCATACAAAATGTGCTTTTTCCTACAAAGAAAACTCCTGCAAGGTCTGATGCAAACGAGCTGACGTGTCAAAACCTCTGTATTTACTACGGAAAGCAGGAAATTATCCATGATTTGAATTTTCACTTTACATGGGGCGAAGAAGGTCGGATTATTGGAATTGTCGGTGCGAACGGTTCCGGGAAAACAACATTTTCTAAAGTGCTGTGCGGACTTATGGCACCGCGAACTGGGGAAATTCGTCTGAACGGCAAAAAAATGACCCATAGAGAGCTGCTGAAAAAAACATACTTTGTTATGCAGGACGCGGATTATCAGCTTTTTACGGAAAGCGTTACACATGAAATGGAATTGGCGGCACGAAAAAATAAGCAAAAAAACGTTCATGCTTCAAAAGAGGAAACAACAAACATTCTTGACAGGTTCGGCTTGGCCGAATATTCCGAAAGACACCCGCTATCCTTGTCCGGCGGACAAAAGCAGCGGGTCACGATTGCTGCTTCCATCGCTGCAAAATCGGATATTCTTGTTTTGGACGAGCCGACGAGTGGGCTTGACGGACGGAATATGATCCGTCTAAAGAATATTCTGCGTGAACTGAAAAAACAGGGAATGCTGATTTTCATTGTAACCCATGACGCAGAATTTCTTGAAGGATTAACAGATGAATTACTGACTATTTCAAATAAGGAGGAAAACATGGACAAAAGAGAAAAACAGCAATCGCCTTTAAGGGGTATTTTGCAGTTTGCCAGTCAGAGGAAAGGACTTTTGAGGATTTCTGTTATCCTTTCTGTTCTGTCCTCTGCGTTTGGTATGGTTCCATACGCTGCTGTAGCTGTGTTGCTTGGGAAAGCGTTAGACAATGCTTTGACCATAGAATGGGCAGTCAGCTTGACCTTGGTAGCTTTAGCAGGATATTTTCTAAAACACTTTCTATATTCAAAATCAACCCTATGCTCCCACAAGGCAGCGTATGAAATCATACAGAATATCCGCTGCGCAATTATGCGGAAGATGTCAAAAATGTCTATGGGGACAATACAGGAAAAATCTTCCGGCGAAATTAAGCAATTAGTCATTGATGATACGGAACGACTTGAAGGACAGATTGCTCATGCCATTCCCGAAATGACAGCAAGTATTCTCATTCCGATTTTTGTGTTTGCCTATCTGCTTTTTGTGGATTGGCGTATGGCGCTTGCTTCTCTTGCTTCGGCTGTTTTGGGAAATATTATCTATTATAGCATGATGATAGGGCGCAGCGAGAGGATGAAAGAATATATGTCCGCGAATGGAGATATGAACGCAACCATTGTTGAGTATGTAAATGGTATGGAAGTTATCCGTATGTTCAATCAGACTGCTTCTTCGATGGGACGGTTTAAGGGAGCAGTATTGAAAGTGCGGGATATTACTACCGCATGGTATAAGCACTGCTATCCTTTTATGAGTATCAGTCAGGTTGTTATGCCCTCAACGATTGCATTTGTTTTGCCCGTCGGCGTTGTACTTCTTTCGGGTGGTACTACGACATTAAACGAGGTTATTTTATGTATTCTTCTCTCTATGGGGCTTGTTGGCTCTTTACAGGCAATGATTGAGTTTTGGCATGACATTGCCGCAATTTATGAGATACAGCCCCGTATTATGGCACTTTTAGAAGCAAAGGAGTTGCCCGAGCCGATAGAAGCACAACACAGTAGCGGCAATGATGTGGAGCTGAAAGATGTTCATTTCAGCTACGGAGCAATCGAGGTTATCCATGGCGTTTCCTTTACGGCAAAGGCTGGGACAGTCACAGCGTTGGTAGGTCCGTCCGGTTCGGGGAAATCAACTCTGGCAAAACTCATTGCCCGCTTTTGGGACGTGAGCGCGGGTGCGGTAACTGTGGGCGGCGCGGATATTCGCAATCTGCCGTTATCCGAGCTTTCCGAAAAAATCAGTTATGTTTCACAGGATAATTTTCTGTTCAATATGAGCCTGAGGGACAATATCCGAATCGGTAAGCCGGATGCTACGGATGCAGAAGTAGAACGGGCTGCGTCACTGGCGAGATGTGATGACTTTATTGCCCGCTTCCCTAAGGGTTATGATACCAACGCCGGGGATGCAGGTGCCCGCCTTTCGGGAGGGGAACGGCAGCGTTTGGCGATTGCGAGGGCAATTCTAAAGGACGCTCCGATTATTATTCTTGATGAAGCTACGGCGTTTACCGACCCGGAGAATGAAGATAAATTGCAGCAGTCCATTGACCATCTGACAAAAGGGAAAACGCTGATTGTGATTGCGCACCGCCTGTCCACTATCATGTACGCAGATAAAATTTTAGTGTTGGAGGATGGTGCGATTTCAGCGGAAGGAACCCATGAGCAGCTATTATCTTCTTCACAGACCTATTTGGATATGTGGAAAGCCCATATATCGGCAATGGATTGGAGTATGAACAAGGAGGCGGAAATATTATGCTGAAAGTAATTAAACGAGTATTGCGGTTGAGTGGTGATTTGTCAAAGCGTATCTATGCAAGTTTTGTATTCAGCTTTATAGACTCAATTGTGGCAATGTTCCCTGTCGGGGCTGTGTTCTATACCCTCACAAAAATACAGAACAACAAAGCATTTACAGGGAATGACTGGCTTGTACTTTTTGGAATACTGATAATCTCTCTTGTTGTCCGCATGGTGTTCAAATACTTGGTGTATAGCTTTCAAAGCACAGCGGGATTTGAGTTTGTTTCCAGAGAGCGAATTACTTTAGGAGATAAGCTGCGTAATGTGGGTATGGGGTTTTTCCATGAGCGAAATATGGGGGACATTACGACAACAGTTACAACTGACCTTAATTTTTTGGAAAACTACTCCATGCACCTTCTTGACCGTGTAACAACCGGAATGGTAAACATGGTGGTGACCAGCATATTCATTCTGATGTTTGACTGGCGGCTTGGTGTGATTTTTATTTTAGGTGTTCTCTGCTCGTTCCTGATTTATGGGCGTATGCAGGAAAAGGGAGAAGAACTGACTGCAAAACAGCGGCAGGTACAGGCTGCTTCTGTTGAGGCTACGTTGGAATATGTGCAGGGAATATCCGTCATCAAATCATTCAATATGGCAGAGAAAAATTTAAGTGGCATTGAAAAGGCTTATGAAAAAAGTATGGAAGCGTCTTACGCTCTTGAACGGGATTTCGCACCTATGAATGTGGCATATTCTATGGTTTTCCGTGTAGCTGCCTGCGCTATCATATTAGTATCACAGATTTTCGCTTTAGGCGGGGAACTGGATTTTTCAAGCCTTGCGGTTATCCTCATTGCTTCATTCTCTATTTTCAATTCTGTAGAGGTAATGGGGCAAATGACCGCCATGATACGCTCCATGGAAGCAAGCCTTGACCGTGTGGAACGGATTAAGGGAGAAAAGAATATTGATGACGGGGGCGGAGATATTTCCTTAAAAAGTTATGATATTGTCTTTGATCATGTTAGCTTCTCCTACGAACAGGGAACGAAAATTCTTGATGATGTCAGCTTTACCATTCCGCAGGGAGGAATGACCGCCATAGTCGGGCCTTCCGGCGGTGGAAAGACAACGATTACCCGTCTGATCTCCCGCTTTTGGGATATTCAAGGCGGTAGCATTACCATAGGTGGCAAAGATGTTCGGGAATTTACATCTGACAGCCTTTTGAAAAATATGAGCATGGTATTCCAAAATGTCTATTTATTCAAAGATACCATTGAAAACAATATTAAGTTTGGTTGCCCGGAAGCAAGCCATGAGCAGGTTGTAGAAGCAGCTAAAAAGGCACGCTGCCATGACTTTATTTCCTTATTACCAGAGGGCTACAATACCATGATTGGAGAGGGCGGTTCTACTCTGTCCGGCGGTGAAAAACAGAGAATATCCATTGCCCGCGCCATGCTGAAAAATGCCCCTGTCGTCCTTTTGGACGAGGCCACCGCAAGCGTTGATCCCGAAAATGAAGTGTATTTGCAGCAGGCAATCAGCACTTTAGTAAAAGATAAGACACTGATTGTAATTGCACACCGCCTGTCTACCATTCGGGACGCAGAGCAGATTTTAGTCATCGACAACGGGAAACTTGTTCAGCATGGAAAGCATGACGAGCTTGTTTTACAGGAGGGTATTTATCAGAAATACTGGAATATTCGCCAGAACGCAAAGGCATGGAAAGTAGCACAGTAGATTATGATCCTCAATTCGTTAATCTGAAAGATTTTGCGAGCCCCAATCCATGAGAAAAAAGTAACGGTGGGTAAGGATCGTCCCTTGCCCTCCATTTTCCTGCACAAAAGTACAATTGCCTAAACCTTATCTAAGAAACAAGGACTATATCTTTGTCATCTGCTTCTTCACCGTATATGAGCATTGACTTTGCAGCATTCAGCCTATAGCAGGAACTTTCAAGGTTCCACTTGCGAAATGGTAGAATCCCTGCTATAATGTTTATGTAAGTTTCAGAATTGCCACCGAGCAATTATAGTGAATGAGTAACACAGTGCCTGAGGATGAAAGTATTCAGGCACTTTTTTGTTTCTTCTGCCTCTCACAAACAGAGGCACAGACGGGGACGGCGGGGAGTATGCCCCCTCCCTGCTGACAATTTCATATCTGGGATCCTTGGGTCCAAAAGCGCTTAGAGAACTTCGGTTCTTTAAGCGCTTTTTTATATAGATCGGAGCCTAACCGCTCCCTTACCCTTTGCTCCGGGGAGCCTTTCGGCACACCCGTACAGATAAATATTACATGCAGGAATGCAGAAAGGAAATGCCAGTGGAAGACGATTACATGATGGTGATCATCCCGTGTATTGCGGAGATTGCCGCCTCAGATACGCCTGAACGAGTCAAAAAGCTCCGCCTTGGAGCCGTTAGCGAGCTTCAGCGGTATCTGCATTATTACCGGCAGCTTGGCTATATGCCGAAGCTGCTCTATGCCATTGCAGACAAGAAATGCCGGATGATAGGTTCCGCCACAACCAAGGCGGAGCTGCAAAAGCTAGTCCGACCCAATTGTCCGCACTATGACGGAGCCGGATTTATCCCAGCTGCTTACAGTGTCCCGGAAGAAGAACTCATCTGTTGGAGCGAAACATCCCTGAAAGGGCCGCTGACCGCAGAGGGCTTTCAGCGGTATATGCAGCTTTTTAAGCAGGTGCTTCCGGAGGAAAGCCGCAGACTCGCGTTGTGAGGTGATGCAGATGGATAACATCGGGAATACCGAGCATGCGTTGACCTTTGCGGATCTGCGTGTTCACTACTATACCGGACGGAGCTACCTCATCTCCGGCGAAGGCCGAGATAAGGTGTTCGGCTATCGGCACGGTGTGATGACCGATATCGGAGATCTGCCGGAAGCCGAGTGGACCCGACTGGCAAAACAACTGATCCGGCAATCCGGCGAGCAGGAGCTATATCAGCAGCTTTTCGCATGGGAAAGAGAGCAAAGCCATTGGGAACAAAGTCCTTCTCAGTTTGAACTGGATGTGCTGAGTTTGCATATGGCGCGGCTGCCGGACAATCCGGCGTGGTGCGATTTTATTCCATTCAACCGGAAATATCGCCCTGAAGTGCTTTGCAATGCAGAGATTCTATGGCTCAAGTGTTCCGGGTGTGGAAAACTCCACGAAATGACAGGAATGCAGTTCAAAAATATCCGTGACAGAAGCAATGGTAAGCTGTACTGCCGGAAATGCGGTGATTGGATGCCGGTCCACCCATGCACTCATCCTAAGGAAGGGGGTGATGGGAACGGATAAAGTCGTCATCGTTGTCAAGGACGGAATGGTTCAGGAAGTATTCGGATCCTGCCCTTACAAATTCGATGTTGAGGTCTTGGACATGGATTTTAACGGAGCCGACCCTGACGCAGAGAATGCCGCGCAGGATCGGCTTCAGACTGTCCGGCAGTATCTCAGCAAAATCTATTAACGGAAAGGAAAAGCATTATGCAAGAAAAGAACAACACAAATCTGGAGCGGATGCGCGAACTGATCGAGCAGCTCACAGAAGCAGATATCGCCTACTACAAAAACGATGCTCCTATTATGACGGATCTGGAATATGACCGACTGACAGAGGAGCTCGCCGCTTTGGAGCATGATACCGGGCTGGTGCTTTCCGGCTCGCCGACGCAGAAGGTTTCCGGAGAGATTTTGGAAAGCCTGGCGGAGGTGCGGCATACAAAGCCCATGCTGTCCGCAGGCAAGACGAAGTCCATTGAGGATCTGATCCGGTTTGCAGCAGGACGTGCTGTTCTGATGAGCTGGAAGATGGACGGACTTACGCTGGTTTTGCGGTATGAGTACGGAAAACTGAAGCAGGCCATCACCCGCGGCCGCGAGGGTATCATCGGCGAGGATGTGACCCACACGGTGCGCACCTTCCGAAACGTGCCCTTGACGATCCCCACGAAGGAATCGTTTGAGGTGCGCGGAGAGGGCGTCATCTCATGGGAGAACTTCCGCAGAATCAATGCCAGTCTGGAGGAGCCCTATACCCATCCGCGGAATCTGGCCTCCGGCAGCACGCGAAAGCTTGACGCCGGTGAGGCAAGCAAGCGCCGGTTGGAGTTTTGGGCTTTCGAACTGGTCAGCGACCATCTGGAGCCTGAGAGCAAGTTTGCGCAGCAGCAATTTCTGCAGCGCAGCGGTTTCTCGGTTGTGCCGTATATCTTTTTGGATGCCGGGCACAGCGGGCAGGACATCCGAGATACAGTTGCCGGCATGGAACCCAAAGACTTCGCATATCCGGTGGATGGTCTCGTCATGGAATATGAAGATCTCCGCTATGGTAAAAGCCTTGGAGCAACCGGACATCACGAGAATCGCCTGATTGCGCTCAAGTGGGCCGATGAACTCTATAGCACGCGTTTTCGCGGCGTGGAGTTGGCCACGACCAGAACCGGTATGGTAAGCATCACCGGTCTGTTCGATCCGATCAGTATTGACGGTACACTCGTCAGCCGCGCTTACCTGCACAACCTTGATATCTTCGATGAGTTTCAGTTTGGCATCGGTGACGAGATCAGCGTGTATAAGGCGAACATGATCATTCCGCAGATTGCGGACAATAAAACGCAGAGCAACACCTATATGCTGCCCATGACCTGCCCCTGCTGTGGAAAGCCGCTAACGGTAAAGTACACATCGGGCGGCACACGGCAGCTGTATTGCGGTAATCCGCACTGTGCAGCCAAGCTGGTGCAGAAGTTTGCGCATTTCTGTGAAAAGACCCGCATGAATATCGAAGGACTTTCAGCAACAACGCTGGAGAAGCTCATCGGTCATGGCTGGGTGCGAAATTTCGGAGACTTATACGAGTTGGAGCAACACCGTGAGGATATTGTACGCACCGAGGGTTTCGGCGAGCGATCCTTTGACCGACTGCAGGCGGCAATTGAAAAGAGCCGCCGCTGCACGTTGGCAAAGTTTATCGCCGGTCTCGGTATCCCGATGGTCGGGCGCCATGCAGGCCGGGATCTGGATCGCTATTTCCATGGCTCATGGGCAGAGTTTGAGGCGGCAATTCTCAACGGCTTCGATTTCACACAACTGCCGGATTTTGGCGAGACCATGCACAACAACATTTATACCTGGTATGCGGATGCTCAGGAGGCAAAGCTCTGGCGTCCGCTGCTGAGAAAAATTCAATTTGAAACAAAGGAGAATTTGACTATGGAAACCACCATGAATAACCCCTTCGCAGGCAAGACCGTCGTTGCTACCGGGAAGCTGGAGCATTACACCCGTGACGGCATCCAGGAGAAGCTGATTTCTCTGGGCGCCCATCCGTCCGGTGCCGTGAGTAAGAAAACCGATTATCTGATCGTTGGCGAAAAAGCCGGCAGCAAGCTGACCAAAGCACAGCAGCTGGGCGTAAAAACGCTGACTGAACAGGAATTTGAGGACATGCTGGCCTGAATGGCAGGCGGCGCAACGGTTGCGGAGCAGGGATTCCCTGCTCCGTTTCCGGTCTCAGGAGGAAATCAAGATGACAAACCACAAATACCGTTGTCCTGTCTGCGGAGCCAAGAGCTTCGAGGTCACAGCACATGTTACGCAGGATTGGAAAATCGACTGCAACGGCACTTTTCTGGAAGCGTTGAATGAGTGCGTTGAGGTCACGCACTATCCTGACGAAATGGATATTTGGAGCTGTTGCAACTGTGATTTTTCCGCAGAAGGCAAATCGTTTCTCGTAAATACTCACAGTTAGGAGGACACATAATGAGAAAAACGAAGATCGGGGTCATGGACTTCCACGGCAGCGTGGATATCACCGACCCCTGTTACGACAAAGACGTCTGGTGCCGGATGAACAATGTGAAAATCAGTGAAGGCGAATATGCCTGCTATGTCTGGCGTCATACCGACAAAGGTAAGTATGAGGACGGTACGCCGTATTCGTATTTACTGGTTGGTGCGATTGGGATATACCGAAACGGTGATATACCGCGCCAGAAGGACATGGAGGAAATCGGGAGTATAGGCGTTGACGCCGGGCTGGCTGGGTTTTTCCACAATAAACCGGATTACAGCGACGAGGAATGGGGCAGGTTCTGCGACCGCGTCCGTAATGGCGATGCATGGCTGATAGAGGACGGCTTTTATAGCTCGTCCGGGTACGGCGACGGATGCTATGGCGTATATGCTTATAAACAGGATGGCGCAATCACCGCATTGGAACTCCGTTTTCTGTGATGAGGCGGGGCGCGTGCGTAGTTCTCATGGATTGCGTAGAAAACAATAGGAGGTCACAAAATGAAAGAAACCAAGAATGCACGTTTCCGTCGCGTGGCGGAGGCGCGCGTCAACAAAATTATCCGGATGCTGCGCCTTCTGGGCAACTGCTCCGGAACAAACACCTATGCCTATGACGCCGATGCCGTCGAGCAGATCTTCACGGCACTGCAGATCGAACTGGATCAGGCGAGAAAGCGATTCTCTGAAAACGGGAGAACGGGACGAAAGCGGTTCTCTCTTTCGCAGGCGCCGACGCCGGACACCGTTTCGTATCCGCACATCACGCTGCCCCTGCCGGACGGCACACATCTTCGAGCTGTCGCTTATGCAGATACGACCTATCCGGCCATCAATCTGTATCTACTGCGGGATGGCGAGCCGGAGGAGCTCGTATGCTTTGCGGAATACAACTCGGAGCACAGCCCCTGCCACGAGCTTTGCATCGGCGTCTACACCTCCGATGCGGAGGACACACAGTACTATGGGCCATATCGGCCAGAAAGGGAAACAGAGTATGGAAAAGGTGATTGATAAAAGCCAGGCATATGAAGCCTACCGACTTGCGTGGGATGATATCGCAAAGTTGCTGTCAGATCAGATCAAGGCTGTTCTGGGCCGAAGGTTTCTTCTGCGTGTGTGGCCGGAGGATCAAGGATACTGGGGCGCCCGTGCACTGCATGGGCTGTTTTCGGTTGCTAATCTGAATCGGCTGCTGGATGCTGTACAAGCAGACGCGGAGACCCGCATGGAAACTCTGCCGGAGGATTCAGAGGCCGTACACGGTTTCGGCATGACACTTGGCTCGCTTCTTTTGAAGGCCGCTTTACAGGCGGACTGGAAGTGTGAGATGGTCGAGGACGATGCACTCTGGCTGATCGGTTTTGTCAGCTCGGAAACGCGGCCTTACACAGTGAGCGGTCTTTTAAGAACGCTCAATCCGGATACGCTGATGTCGGCCGAAGAGATTCTGACATACCTGAAAGACAACGACAGCACTGACCGCACGCTCAGTGATATTAGGCTGCGCTATTATGCCGCGCACGGAAATGAGCTGTGCTGGCGCTATCCCATCTGCGACGGAATCCATGCCGGTGCGTTTATCCTGGCCACAAAAGACGGCTATCTGAGTCTACCCTACAACAGTATGGACGAGGAAGACTATGAAATCCTGGTATTGGATGACGCTGTATTTCACGATCCGGCATCACTTACTACCTTTCTGTCAAACTGGGAGGATTTCTCTGCCGACCTGACGGATGCCATGCGCGAGATGCGCCGCATTCTGGAAGGAGGCGAAGAGGATGCCTGATGCGGTTAAACCCGAGATCTGTCTGACAGGAAAGCTTCTGTACCCGGTACATATCGGCTTACCGGCATATATTCAGGAGACTGACGGATACCGAAGGACTTCCACAGTCTGTGCTATTCTGGCAGACACACAAGAAGCTACCGTGATTGAAACGCGCAATAGCGTGTATTCCATTCAGAAAGTATGAGGTGCAGTATGAACAACAATATCGACTGGATCATCCATCTTGTAGCAAACGGAGCCTGTGACGAGTGCGGGAAGGAGGAAAAAGGATTCCTGCCCTATACCTGCAATGCGCATACTCATGGCATGGAGAAATATGGCCACCCGGATTTTCAAGTGATCCTGAGTCTTCCTCCCCGTGAAATCGGAAGGATCCTCAACACATTGGGGCTTAGGGTTCAGGAAGGAGAACGCTTTCAGGCCGGCAGGTATGTATCCGGCATCTATGCCGACTGCGATATCCGTCTGGATGAATTTCGGGAAACGGGACGCGATGTGCTGCGTGCAGTCATACCGGATCGGCAGAATCGCTTTCCGGAAGACCCACAGTGCGAAGAACCATATCGACTGCAGAGCATGGATACAGAGGATCTGTATGAGAGAGAAGGTGCATTGTCGTGAAAATTGCCATCTACCAGATTGCGATAGAGCGCGATGAGAACCGTCTTGCGTTTCAGAGCCTGAATCACATCATATCGGTCAGCAATGGTCGAGTCCCTGCAGAACTTTACGACTGCGTTTTTGCCGGAGAAGTTTCTGCGCAAACACTGGAGGATATATTCTATGTTTTCAACATGGAGCACCCTTCCGGTTACAAAGGGCGGTCACTCTCGGTCTCCGATGTAGTGGAAATATTTCTTGCATCAGGAGGAAGTGAGTTCTATTACTGTGAGCCAATCGGGTTCAAGCGGATTCGCTTTGAAAAGGAGTAAACCAAACGCTGAGCACAAAAATAAATCAGGCTTTACAGCACAAACAGGAGGCGTCGAATTATCGGCGCCTCCTGTGGCCTAAAAGGAGAATATCACAATGAACATCGAAGAAGTCTTATCAACAACGCACAGAATCTCTCCTCGTGAGAGGGTTCCCTTTCACTGCACCTGCTGCGGCGAGTGCTGCCGCCATGTCCGGCAAAGCGTTCCCTTGGAAAGTCCGGATGTATTCCGGCTGACACGGCTGCTGCGGGAAAAGGATAAGGGAATCATTTGCATGGACGACTTTATTGCGCGGTATACCGAACTTGCCCTACTGGACGAATGTGGGTATTTCATGCTCATGCTGAAAGTTACAGGTGTTGACGACGCCTGTATTTTTCTGAAAGAGAATCGGTGTATGGTCCATGCGGCAAAACCAAGAACCTGCCGGATCTATCCATTCGTTGCCGGTATCGGAGATGACGGCCAGCCGGAATATCTGGTGAGCCGCGAAAAGGAACACCATTTCAAAGGCCCGGCCGTTCATGTAAAGGCATGGATGAAACGGCGGTTTACCGAGGAAGACAAAGCGTTTCTCAGAATGGATCTTGGTTCTGCTCGGGATATTGCACGACTCATGCGTCGGATACCCGAATTCCATCGGCAACAGGCGATGCTCCTGTTCTGGCGATATAAGTATTCGGATTTCGACTTAGATCAGCCGTTCCTAACGCAATATGCAAAAAATCTTCAACAGCTCAAGGCCGCACTGTCCCTGTTGGCGGAGCAGCCATAACCGACACAACCCGACTGTTATTCTATAAAAAGGAGAAGTAAAATGGATCAAAGATTACGACACATTGTGGAGCACTACGACGAGATGTGCATCGGAACGGATGAGCATTTTCGTTTTCACTGCAAGCAGTGCGGGAAGTGCTGCATCAACCGGGAGGATATTCTCCTGAATCCCAAAGACCTCTACAACATATCCAAGGAGCTGGGACTTGCGCCACGGGACACCATTGCACAATATTGCGAGGTATATCTGGGGCAAAACTCCCGAATCCCCATTGTACGGCTCAAGCCGAGAGGATCTATTAAGCGTTGCCCGCTGCTCAGGGACCGGAAATGTTCTGTTCATAATGCAAAGCCTACGGTTTGCGCCCTGTTCCCACTGGGCCGCAGCATAAAGCTGGATGCGAAAGAAACGGATCCGGATGCCATTGAGCGTGCCAGGATCCAGTATATCATCAACTCCATTGAGTGCGGAGATCGTTCCGAAGAGCATACCGTACGCGAGTGGGTAGAAAGCTTCGGCATACCCATCCACGACAACGATTTTATTGCATGGCAGAAAGCGCTGTTCTCTGTAAGACAGCAAATCGTGGAGCTGGAGAAAATGCTTCCTGACAAATCCATGGAGCGGGTCTGGTCCATTACCTATCAGGCGCTGTATCTCAATTATGACATTCAGGAGGATTTCCGGAAACAGTTCCAAAAAAACAGCGACCGTCTTATCGACGCACTTGAACATCTGCCGGCATTGTGGAAGGAGCTCAGCCATGAATGATGACCGCAACCGTAGCCAAATCATTCGCATCGATGCACGTAACTGCTTTGTGGAAAGTCTGAATGATGCCTTTGAGATCGGGAAAGCGCATTTTACATTTGCCTCCTACGACCTCAGCAAGCCCTCCGGCCAGCGTCAGACCAACAGCATTCAAATCTACATCGATATGGCGGAGGTGTTGGAGTTGTGCCGGAAGCTGGTGGGTGGTGAATTGCGCTATCTTATGCAGGCTAAGAAGAAAAATGGTGACAGCACGCCGCTCTATCAGTGCCTTGGCGGCACTTCGGCGGAAAAGCTCGCAAGGTACGGACGGGCACGAGCGGATGGGAAAAGTCTGTCGCGGACTGCGCAGCTCGTCTGCGGCAGTAAGACGGATTTTCTTTTCGTTGCTGACAGCGGTCCCGGAGAAACCAACGCCAAAGGTCTGATCGTACCGCGGTTCGGAAAGAATCCTGAAAACCATGTCTCGGTCAGCATGACTTTTGAACTGTTCAGCGAGCTTATGCTGATGACCAAAACCCACTACCAGTCATGGCTGACGGCATACTATCTGCAGAACCCGATAAAATCAGCGACAATGCCGGCACAGGAAACGTATGCAGCGCCTGATAACGCCCCGAATACACTCTTCTGAGGTACAGCCCATGAGGTTTCGTACATTCAGAGAAAGTATCCGAAACATGGATGGTGTGTGGACAGGTAACGATGCGTATTTTGCACAGACACAATCGCAGTATACTGCAGCCTTTTTGCCGGAGTATCCGGAGAAATCTAAGAGGGACAGTACAATCAGCTGTTGCTGGCTCAATGGAGGCTGAGGCTACAGCGGCGTGTATGCCGAAGAATTAAGGGTGAAGAATGGCTGCGTATATCGGGGTTACGCCCTTCTATCAAACGGAGTCGATGATGTCGAGGCGGTTCATGCCATCAAAACGATTGAGGATTGCCTGTGGAAGCAGTATCCTCAATACTGACCTTTCAGCGATACAGTATACCAGTGCGGAGGAGCTTGCTTTTGCAAGCTCCTCCGTTTTGCGTATAAGCATCTTTTGCGGCATCAGGTAATGCTCCACTCCCGCGCCTTTGTCTGCTCTGAAATCATACGGGCATACCATCCGTTTTGTGCCAAAAGCTCCTTGTGGTTTCCGCGCTCACTGATTATTCCTTTGTCCAGAACAAGAATCTGATCCGCTCCGATGATCGTGTTAAGACGATGCGCAATGACAATTACCGTCTTGTCTTTCATCAGAGCGTCCAGCGCCCTATGAATCTCTTTCTCATTGTCTGCATCCAAACTGGAAGTGGTTTCATCCAACAAGACGATAGGTGCATCCTTGATGAGAGCGCGTGCAATGGAGATTCGCTGCTTCTCGCCGCCGGAAAGGGTATTTCCACCTTCGCCCACCACGGTATCGTAGCCGTCCGGCAACGCCGAAATAAACTCGTGGCATTGCGCCGCCTTTGCTACCGCGATGATTTCCTCCATACTCGCACCCGGCTTTCCCACCCGGATGTTGTTCGCTATGGTGTCATGCAGCAGATAAACGTCCTGAAAGACGATGGCCATTTTCCCTGTCAGCGCATCCGGTGACTGTTCCCGAATATCTGAGCCTCCAATCGTAATGGAGCCCTTTGACACATCCCAAAACCGGGAAATCAGGCTGATGATCGTGGTTTTACCACTGCCGGATGGCCCTACCAGTGCCGTCGTCGTCCCCGGCTTCACAGAAAAGGAAACGTCATGCAACACGGGTACATTCTTTTCATAAGCGAAATTTACATGGGAAAAGCTGACATCAAATGCGTTAAGCTGCGCTGCATCCTCACGATACGGCAAGGGTGTCTCCTGCCGAACCTGTAAGATGTTCTCCGCCGCCTTACTGAGATACTTCAATTCCGGGTACAGACTGCCGAGCGTTGCCATCATGCTGGAAAGCGATACGCCTATCATCAGTAGGGCGATCATACGCTGTGTGTCGATTGCTCCCGACTGATATAAGGCCGGAGCCAGAATTAACGCTGCCGGAAGAATCAACGAGGTCACAAAACTGAAGGAGATAGAAAAAGGCATAATCGAGAGTTCCAGTTTTACGGAATCTTTTTTTAAGGAGGTAAAGCTATCGTCAAGGCGCTGAAACTTTTCGCCTGTCATGTTATAGAGCTTAAAGGTTCTGATTCCATTGATGTACTCCACAATGCGGGAGATCACACGACTAACGCTTGCCCGCTGCCTGCCGCCGTATTTCTGTGACATCGCTCCACTCAGACGCATCAAAGGGAACGCAATCAGGATCAGCACCGTAGCAATCAGTCCATACTGCCATGAAACCATAAAGGCAAACAGGAGAGCCAGAGCGCTGAAGAACAGCACCTTTATCAAACTCGCCAGAGAATGTGTCAAAACCTGTTCAAAGTCAGTAATATCTGTAGTCAGCGTACTCATGAGGCGGCCGATGCTGTTCTTGTTGAAATATCCAAGATTCAGGCTGCGGATATGATCGCCGAGAGCAAGGCGCTGCTGCGCCGAAATATCTGCGCCGCGATATTGTACCTGCGTATAGTTTACGGAAAATAAGATAGCCCTCACCAAAAACAACAGCACAAGGATGACGCTGTACAAGGTCAGTTTTTGCACCGTAAAGATGCCGCCGATCAGCTCGATAATCGTCAAAACCATTGCGCTGAACATCCCCATGTGCAACAGTGCGTCCAGACAGGACAGCACGATAGGTAAATACAGAGACTTTATATTTTTACCGGCAACCCGGCGAATCATTTTGAATGTGTAATTCATGCTGTCACCTCCTGCGTATAACTGCGCCACATATCGGCATACCGCCCGCCCTTTGACACCAGTTCGTCATGTTTTCCTTTCTCTAAAAGGCGTCCTTCATGGAACACACAAATCTGATCTGCTCCCGTAATCGTATGGAGCCGGTGAGCGATCATGATGGTGGTTTTGCCTTTCAGCAAGTGCGATAAGGCAAGCTGGATTTTATGTTCGTTTTCCAAGTCCGCAAAGCTGGTCGCTTCATCGAAGATAATAATGGGAGAATCTTTCAGGATTGCCCGCGCAATGCAAATGCGCTGCTTCTCTCCTCCCGAAAGCTTTACGCCGTCCTCGCCCAGTTTGGTTTTGTAGCCGTTCGGAAGGCTCATAATAAAATCGTGGATCTGCGCGGCTCTTGCAGCATCTTCTACTTGCTGGGGCGTAGCTTCTTTGTTTCCGATGGCGATATTTTCATAAATACTGTCATGTAGCGTAAAGGTTTCCTGAAATACAAAGGACACCAAGTCCATCAGATTATCGTTCTTCAATTCTAAAATATTCTTTCCGTCGATGCAGATGCTACCTTCCGCGACTTCCCAAAACTTGGGGATAAGCTGCGCGGCGGTGGTTTTTCCAGCCCCGGAAGCGCCAACAAAAGCAGTCAGGCTACCTGCCGGCAGAGATAACGAGATGTTTTTCAACACATCGGTTTTGTCATATCGGAAAGTAACATCCTCAAAGCTTACGCTATGAGGCTGTGCGCGATCTAAAGTCTCCGTTCCCTCTGTTGTGCATGGCAGCTCCATAATGGTCTGGATTCGCCCAACGCCGCTCATAATCTGACTGAACATCATGGCAAGATTCATCAGATTGAGCAGGCTGGAAAGAAACACCATACTCATGACCATAAAATACAAATAATCCTGCACGGGCAATGTCCCCCGGAAGTAGAGTAGACCGCCCAATGGCAGAGCAAAAAGGATTCCGCTTTCAACCAATGCCACAAACAGGCCGTAGGTATATCCCTGACTTTTGGTGCAGCGTTTCCAGAACGCATTGTATTCCTCTACCGTGTCTGCATAGTCCCGGTAGCTCTCAGCGGTCATATTGTAGGCTTTCATTACGGGCATCCCGTTGATGAACTGCATGATCGCCGTGTTCAGCTTTTCCAGCAGGCGATGATAGGTCGGCATCTGTTTCCCGGTAATCGCCATTGCCACACCTTGAATAATAAGCCCCAGCACCACAGGCACCAGCAAGCACAAAGCCATGGGGACATTGATCGTGAGCAGGTAAATGAATACGATCACAGGCGCGCATATTGCAGAGGTCACGTCCGGAATCTGATGAGCCAAAAATCTCTCAATCCGTTCCACATCTTCAATGATGACTTTTTTGATCTCACCCGAAGCATGGTCGGTGAAGAATCCCAAATTCACTTTTGCAATGTGCCTGCTGATCTGCGTGCGCACGTTGTATAGCGTGTTAAAGGCTCCAATGTGAGAAAATGTTCCTGAAACAATGGAGCAGAGAAATTTTCCTGCAATCGCTGCTGCGGCAATCAAGCCATAGCGCAAAGCATTTCCTTCACCATCCAGCAAAACCAAGATGCTTCGATACACCATGACATACGGGACAAACGAGCATAATGCGCTGGCAATCCCGAACAGGGCAGATACAAACAGATGCAATTTATACTTCCCGGCCAACTGCATTAAATAAGCAGTGCCGGATTTTCTTTTCTTTTCCATAGCGCCTCCTGTTATTCCCGCATGGCGGCCATGAGCCGCCATGCGTCATCAATTTGAAAGTCATCTGCCAAAGTGCCGTCCCGGATCACAAGCGCACGGCTACAAGTGGCAAGGGCACATTCCAAGTCGTGGGTAATCATCAGGATGATATGGCCCTTTTGGGCAAGTGTGTGAAGCTGCTTGCTGACAGAGCGCATATTACGGCCATCTAAGCCACTGGTAGGCTCATCCAGAACGATGACCGGTGCTTCGTTCAACAGGGCGACAGCCAAAGCAAGACGCTGTTTTTGTCCTCCTGACAGGGTTGCCGGATGCCGGTCTGCAAACTCTGCCAAATTCAAGAGCGTCAGCAACTCGTCCGCCCGCAGTTTCAATGTGGGCGTTTCCTTTTTGCCAGTCAAAAGTTCGTCGGTCAGGCTTTCTCCGAATAACTGGCTGTCCAAATCCTGCATGATATACCAAATCACACCGCGCCGTCTGCTCTTTTTCAATGGCTTTTCCGCAAAGCGGATTGTACCGCCGTCCTCCTTCAGGAGCCCTGACAGCAATTTCCCCAACGTGCTCTTTCCAGCCGCATTGGGGCCCACAATCGCAACGATTTCTCCCGGTGAGCAGGAAAACGAAACGTCCTTCAACACTTCATGCAAGCCGAACCGCTTGTGTAGTCTCTCAACGCTTAACAAAGGCTTCTGTTCAGTTTCCTTACCACTATTAGCAGGGAATGGCAAGTTCAAGAGTTCCATACTGCGAAGCCCCCACTCGAAAACCTGCTCATGGGGCAGAATATTCATTTCCTGCGGCGTCATCACGCTGACGATTTCACCCTTATTCAAATAGACGATCCGATCTGCTATATCACGCAGATAATAAAGCCGATGCTCCGCAATCAAAATCGTCTTTCCTTGCTTTTTCAAAAGACGGACAAATGCAGCAAAGTCCTCCGTAGCTCCCATATCCAGATTGGCAGAGGGTTCGTCCATCACATAGATATCCGGGTCAATCGCCTCCGCAGAGGCGATTGCTACCCGCTGCCGCATACCATAAGAGAGGTATCGAACCTTCTGTTCTAAAAGGTTCGTAATGCTCAATGCCTCCGCTGCGTCCTGAACTCTTTTCACGATCTCGTCATGAGGGACACCGTAGTTTTCGCAGCCAAAGGCAATTTCACCTGCTACCTCATTGGCAAAGAACTGGCTACGCGGGTCCTGAAATACATTCCCGACATACTTGCCTCGTTCCCATGAGGGAATCTCCGCCATGTTTTTCCCGAATAGCCATACTTCGCCGCTGAGCTCTCCCGTGAAGAAATAGGGGATCAGTCCATTTATCACGCGGGTCAAAGTACTCTTTCCGCTGCCGGAGGGGCCCGTCAATACGATGACCTCCCCCTTTTCTACGCTGAGATTGATATGCTTCAACTGATTCTCCGTGTCTCCGTAGGAGAAACTGAGATTTTTAATTTCAATCGCTGGATTCAATTTCTCACCTCACACCAAGATACACATGGCCGCTGTTGAAATAAACAGTGCAATCATGACGCCATCGCTTACAGCCATCTTGTTTAAGTAGTAGCCTTCCTTCTTGTAGGGACTCTCAATCCCGCGAACAACGCTGGATGCCGCCAACTCGTCTGCAATTTTCAAGGAGCGAAACACCATCGGTACGACCACATATTCAAAGGTGTTAAGCGGATGTAAAACCACTTGAAGCGGAGAGAGCAGAAGTCCGCGCGTCTTCATGGCATCCAGCACGTCAGAAAACTCCGAAGCCACCGTTGGAACAAAACGCAGTATGACAATCACCGTCAGCCTTACGGAGGACGGAAGCGGCAGTTGCCGGAGGGCAGCAGTCAGCTTGCCCGATGGAGCCTGTGAAACAAGATAGACCGCCATAAAGACGGGGATCAGTTCGATCAGGAAAGTAAAAAGCATGGGGGATGGAATATTGATACCATGGCGCACATTGAATGTAAGCCATCCGTAGCTAATGAGGAAAGCTACTAAGAATTTCAGTCCCTTTCCCCAATACCCGAATATTGTCATCACAAGAAACAGTGCGGCGGTGCAGGCAATATGCAGCCACATGTTTTTACAGAGAAAAGCCACGGCGCAGACACAAACAGCCAATATCAAAAGCGCAAAAATGTTGACGCGGCGGATCAGTTTTGTGTTGTTAATTACGGCTTCCATCACTTTACAATTCCTGCTTTCTGGAAATGACGCCTCAAGATCCGCTGTCCAAAGAGGCAGCCAAGCAGGGCAAGAGCCACCGTGATCGCACAGGCTCCAATCATGTGCCACGGGCTGGAGAGCATATTGAGTTGCATATCAAAGACTTCCTGAGAAAAGCCTTCCGTGGATGCCTTTGCCACATAACTTTCCCAAGCAGCCCAGATCGGAACAGTGTTTCCGATAATCATGCCGAGGCCATAACAAGACCACCCGATGGCGTTGCGCAAAGGCTTCCGATAGCTGTCCTTGCCCAGCATCACAAGCTCGCAGATTACACCTACCAGCAGAAAATAAGGAAGCAGGAATACATAGCCGCCCAATGCACTGATGATGCCAAACACGGCACTCCATACCATCAAAATCCCGTGTTTGTTCAGCCGATTGGCAACAACGAGGTAAAATGTCGCGCAGAAAAATTCCTGAATGCCGGCAGCGCAGTAAAGGTACAGGAATGGAAACGGAAGTGTCAGAGCACCAACCGCTCCATATACTGCAAATGTTAGGACCATCATGGCTGCAATTACCATCACGTCCCGCGTGGTAAATCTTTTCTTTTCAGTCGTAGTATTCATAAAAAAACTCCTTTCAAAAAATAGGTCTGTAGGATTCACAAGAATGAGTTAGAGTAGGCTAACCAACGGGCAAAAAAACACCTCCTTACGCAAAATACAATTTCCATGCACTACCGAAAAAATCTGCAATGAGATGTATTCTGTCAAGTGCTTCGTCCTTTTCCAGCTTATGACGCACAATCTCGAAGAACGCATAATACTGTGCAGAAAATAGAATATGTATTTCGTCCAGCGTCAAGGGACGGCACGAATAGCCCTGGCGAATCATCTTCTGCTGAAAGGCATAAGTCTGTTTTTCTTCTTCCTCAATAAGCTGATCCACAAAGCTTTCGTAGGCACTTCCGGCAGACTGGCTGATAAGCAGGTAGAAAGCATCCTTGTTTGCGAAAATGTACTCCACCAGTACGGAAATAACCTCATCAGAAATATTCCACATATTTTCCGGATGGCCATTTGTCAGAGAATCGAAGCCCCGTTCTCCGCCTTTGCGATACAAATCCAACATATGATCCGCAACTGGGGACACAAGTGCGGCAAACAGGCTTTCTTTGTCAGGAAAATACCGAAAAATTGCGCCGGTGGTCAGCCCAGCTTGTTTTGCAATACTGCGAACGGAAGCGTCGTTATATCCCTTTTCCATGAACTCCTTTTTGGCTGTGTCTAAAATCAGTTGTTTTGTATCTTCACTCTTACTCATGCCAAGCACCTCTCCGAAAAATAGCACTGCTATTTACATTATACGCAGGTTGCGCCTAATGTCAAGATAGCAGTGCTATTTTAAGCCCAAATTTACAAACGCAGCAAACGTAGATCGGCAAGCAGGGCAAAGAGGTCCCTCTTTTGCATTTTCGGGGAATTTTCGCCGCCGCGAAAACTCCCCTCTGCTTGTCAGGGGCAACGCCCCCCTTTGAACGCGCAAGATGCGCTTCTAAGCGTTTCGCAGAAACGCTTAGAAGCATGACCGTTATTGCCGGTCATGCTCCTTTTTCTTTTCCTCACTGCGCTCATCCTTGCCCAGCATACGATCCACGTTCTGCTTGTGGAGCAGCAGCTCGCGCATCTCATCGCGCGAACGCTGGTATTCGGCATACGCCGCCTTTTTTTCCGATAGCAGCTTGGCGTATTCCTCCTGCAAGCTCTTGACGGAGGGCAGTTTTTTGACGCCCGGCTCGTCAAAGGCTTTCTTCACCGCCTTGTGGCGCCCTCATGCTCAGCAAGGTACGGACGGGTATGAAGCTGCAGCACATTTACTTCTGCGGAAGTGTTGATGCTGTGGCCTACTTCAAAAAGCAAAGCGAACTAACGCAAACGGCACGGAAACTCCGTGCCGTTTTTTATTATGCTGCATATTTCAAAGCCTAATCTGCCCATGTTTATAGAAAAGAATATGCAGATAATTCAGATGATTGCTTGCGTTTCTGCACATAGTGTGCTATAATTATGTGCAGAAAGGCTGGTGCTGTATGAGAAAATTCGATTACTCCTTTTTGAATAACGGTATGCTGCCGGCAAACCTTGTGAACCTCACTTCCAATATTGCAGCGCTCAAAACTATGGCAGGCGTGCGCAAGGACGAATACACGCAGATTTTCACAGAGCTTGAGGCTGTCGCAAAGGTACAGTCCATCAAAAGCTCCAACGCCATCGAGGGCATTGCGACTAGCGATGAGCGTATCGCCGCCATTGTCAATCAGAACAGCGCGCCGCTGAACCACAACGAGGCCGAAATTGCCGGGTATAGAGATGCGCTGAATGAGATTCACTTGGGCTATGAACACATTGACTTCCGGCAGAGCGATATTCTGCGGCTGCACGAAATTATGATGAGCTTTGCGGGCTATGAGTACGGAGGGCAGTACAAAACGGACGATAATGTGATTTTGGAGATCGGCGCTGACGGAAACCGCCGTGTCCGTTTCCGCCCCACACCTGCAAGCGAAACACCAAAAGCAATGGAACAGTTGGAGCTTGCCTATCTGGCTGCCCGAAGCGAGGCGAATATCAATCAGCTTCTTTTGATCCCCTGCGTGATTCTGGACTTCCTCTGCATCCATCCGTTCCGGGACGGCAACGGCAGAATGTCCCGTCTGCTCTCGCTGCTGCTGCTATATAAAAACGGCTTTGACGCCGGGAAATATGTGTCCTTCGAGGAACAGATCAACAACTACAAGGCGTATTATTACGAAGCCCTGCGGCAGTCCTCTGCCGGTTGGGAAACGAATGAGAACTCTTATTTCCCCTTTATTGAGAATTTCCTCTCCACCCTCTATATGTGCTATAAGGAATTGGACAAGCGGTTTGCAGTGGTACACGGTAAGAAGATCACGAAGAAGGCCCGTGTGGAGGCGACCGTGCTAAACAGCCTGACCCCGCTTTCCAAAGCTGATATCTGCAAAATTCTCCCCGATGTCAGCCCCACGACCATCGAAGCCGTCCTTGGGGTAATGGTTAAGACCGGCTCGGTAAAGCGTATCGGTGCGGGACGGACGTCGAGGTATATTAAAGCGTAAGAGGTATTATATTCATAAGCAAAAGAACAAGAAACCAACCTTTTGGTCAAAATACAAGACACACATTGCAGCTGTCATTCCAACCGTTCCGAATAGGAATTTCGCATCCTCACAGGCGGCGGAGTTGTGCGCCTTTCGGCGTGTTTCTTCGCTCGCATACGATTTTATTGAAGGGAGAAAGATTACCGTGCATGATTTTATCGGAACCATTTTATATTTTTTTCGAAATGCAATTCCCCTCGCTTTGATCGGCTTGGCGGCAGGTGCAGTAATTCTTGTTATGCTGAACCTGAAGTGCCGTCGAGAAGGAAAATGTTTTCCGAAAGGGCAAGCTGTCGCCTTTCTCCTTCTGTTGTGCTACTTGGGTGGGCTTGCTGCCATCACTTTAATGAACCGTATGGATGGTATGCGAACGGGCGTCCAGCTCCTTCCCTTTTTGGCGTTTTGGGAGGCGTGGAATAACTTTACCCTGCAAATTTGGCTAAACCCTTTGCTGAACATCGCCATGTTCCTTCCACTGGGCGTGCTGCTTCCTCTTGCGGTAAAGCATTTCCGACGGTGGTTTTGGATGCTGACCGCTGGGGTCGGCACATCTCTTGTGATCGAGCTGCTTCAGTATGTCCTTGGTCGTGGACAGGCCGATGTGGACGATCTGATATGCAATGTTTTGGGGGCCATGCTGGGGTACTGCTTTTGTATGCTGTTCGTCAGCTTGGTGAGGAAACAATGGAAAACCGCCGGAGTCTATGTTATTTTTCCCGTTCTGTCCATCGCTGCTCTGGCCGGTGTGTTCCTCACCTATCATTTCCGGCCCTATGGCAACCTTGCGGACGGTCCGATCTACAACGCGAAGACCAAGGAAATCGAATGGGTGCAGGAATGTTCTTTGTCCAATGAGCCCGGACCGTCCGGAGTATACCGGACGGAGCCGTTCACAAGGAAGGATTGTGATGCCTTTGCGTCAGAATTTGTTGGGCGACAGGGAGCGGAAATTCGATTCGGTACTCCCGATGTAGATTACTATGACAGCAGAGCTTTCTACTCTGACCACCGCACCTATGCCCTGTGGGTGTATTACAATGATCATTCCTACGAGTACACGGATTATCGCGTGGACAGTGAACAACGATACAGCGAAAAGGGTGGAGCGATCACAGAGGACGGCCTTCGTGCCGCTCTGGACAAGCTGGGCATCGAGATTCCCGTTGCGGCCAGTTTTATCACCGCGGACGAGAGCGCGGGAAGGTACGCTTTTCGGGCAGAATGTGTAGTAGAGGACGATGTGCTTACCAATGGTGAATTGGTCTGCTGGGTGGCAGAGGGCGGTATCCTCTACAAGGTAGACAACCATCTTTCTGTCAGCACCCTTCATGGAAATGCTGCAGTTATCTCTTCCCAAGAGGCGTATGAGCGTCTTTGTGCTGGGCAGTTCTCTTGGCGTGATGTGCCCATGTTCAACTATTTGTCCCCACGGCAAGTGCGAGTCACTGACTGTAAGCTCGAATATATGACCGACAGCAAGGGATTCCACCAGCCCGTTTACTTGTTCACCCTCTCAGATGAAAATGATGCCGCACTGCGGGGCGGTACCGGTTGGACCACTTTCGTTCCAGCTTTAGCCGGATAGCAGATTCGGCGAGAGTCGTGGATCAAGTCTGCGCATCCAATTGAAATGTATTGCTCAAATAAACTTGGGATCAAAGAAAAAATAAGTCGAGGGAATTTCCCTCGACTTATTTTTTCGTGCCCTGTACCGACCGGTCTGCCCCATAAGCACTCCGCTTTAAGGAAGCAGGCACAGAAGCTGCGGCGGCGGGGAAGATGAGCCCCGCTGCGCAAAATAAATTATACGATTTTTCCGCTCCCGGCTATTGAGGAATACAAAATGTCTCACGAAATGGCAGACTAAATGGCAGGGTTTGCGCCGATGACACGAAAAAGACGCTGTGGTATAATCGTATCGTCCCCCAATGGGTCGTGAAACCCGGCATGAATGCCGAATACTGCCCAAAGGAGTGCTGAATATGAAATATTGTCCCTATTGCGGCGCCGATTTTGCAGATGGCGCCGCTTCTTTCTGCATGGAGTGCGGAAAGAGTCTGCTGACTGCGGAAGGTGGTCAGAAAAAGCCAAAAGAGAAACCCGTAAGGTCACAAAAGCGTATGGAAAAGAAGCGCAAGCACCCGTCTCCAAAGTCACGGAAAAAGCATGAAAAGCCTGTCGGTGAACACGTGGGAGGAGCTTTTCATCCAAAGGACGATGGATATGACGGCTACTATGACGATGTTCTGCCTTCAGACGCAGGAAAACTGAAAGAGGGGCCTGATATGGAATTGGTGAAGAAGGTTTCCGCCGTGGCGGGAGTTATGCTGCTGATTGTTATTCTGTGCGTTGTCGCAATGTATTTGCTGTGAGTGCTGTAATTCGCGCCGCCTTGCCGTGTAATATGGGAAAAGGACAGACAAGGAGTGAGCAAAATGAAATATATATCCAAAGGTATGGTAATCAGAGCCTCCACAGAGGATCTTCTGTTCGTGACCCGCTGCGGCGTAGATTTTCAGCTGACCGGGGAACAGGCTGCGCTCTGGCTTAATGGCAGATTTGGGTTTGCAAAAAACCGCGAGAATGTGCTGGAGGTAAAAGCACTGCAGCAGCTTAAACGTCAGGGGCTTGTTGAAATTACAGAAGGTGATGAGCCTGTTTTTGAGTATCGTGCATTGACGCAGTGCGTTCTGACGCCTGCGAAGCCGCAAGGAGTTCGTGCGATTCTAAGCGCACGCCAAAAAGAACTGCTGCTATGGCTGACAGAAGCCGGACTTCGGCTCACCACGGCAGAACTGGTATTCCTGACAGAACATCATGTAGCACCACAAATAAACCTGTTGGGGGATAGAAACAGGCAGAACCTGACGGAAACAATCTATACGCAGGAAACTATTTTTGATAACATTCTGGAAGCCCAAATGGAACACGCCGCAGTTCGGGATGAGGTCGTTTCCGCATTGCTCAGGCTACTGAAGAAAAAGAGAATCCTTCTGCTGTGAGGTGCGTAATGAGAGAAAAATTCGAAAAAATCCCACCGCCGCTGCAAAAACAGATTATAATGAGATGTGGAGCCGCGCTGGTAAGCCTTTTATTGATGGTGGTGTCTCTGTTGTTGGAGGGCAACCTTTATCTGTCTCTTTCCGTCCTGCTCTTTTTCGCCTTTTATGGGTTCAGTGCATTGCAACTGCTGTATAGAGCAGTCACCGATCAAATAGTGGTAATTCGTGGTCACTGTACCGGGCTGGAAAAAACTCCGATACGCCGCCGCATCAAAACGATTTATCTGTGGTCAGACCCACATACAGTGAAAATACAGCTCGCCGGAAGACTTCGAAATGTTGATGAGGGCGACATCATCACGGTATATACGGCAACCGGCACGCCGGTATATGAAAACGAAGGCTGCCAACAGCTTAGCACATATTTGGCAATCGATATTTTGAAAGGAAGAGGATCAAAATGACAAAAGGCGATGAGATCCGCGGATTAGTCAGGGAAATAGAGAACAGAGTCGAAGCGGGTATCCTGCCGGATGGGAACTGTATATTCGACCCGCTTCGAGTGAGGCTTGCGTTGGAGTTGGTTCTGTCTGTGCTGGAGCAAGGTACCCCGGTGAAAACAGCGAAGTGCCCGGCGAAAACAGCGGAAAGCAATTGACTGTCATATGAGAACCTGCTATAATACAATCATAAGTATCAAGGTTTCCTGCGCGGAACACCAGAGTATTCAAGTTATAAAGTGTCAATTAACACATTCGTGTTGGTTGGCACTTTTTTTGTTTCTCGGTTTCTTCCCTAAATGGGTTGAAATAAATCATGTTATAGCAGGCAGCACCTGCAAGAAAGGAGCATCTTATGTTCAAGGTAATCGCAACTGATGTCGTCATCTCCAAGGGATATGACGGCGCCCCGGCTCTCAAATTCTCCGAAAACGGGGAGAGTGTCCGGTTCCGCATCGGCAAAAAGGTGTACGACACCCGCGCCGAAAACAACACCCGATGGGTAAACCTCTCTGTAAAAGCCTTTGGCCCGGTATGTGAGCGCATCAAAAAGATGCAGCTTAAAGAGAGCTCGTTCATCAATATTCTCGGCCGCCTGGACGAGGATGTTTGGGAGGACAGCACGACGCATGAAAAAAGGAGCGCCATGGTGGTCATTCTGGATGAGATTGAGTATTGCTCCTCCGGCGGCGGAAAGCAGAAGACCGAGGAAGCTGGGGAACAGCCCAGAGCGGCTGCCGCACCCGCAAAGTCTGCCTCCAACGGAGAGATGCCCGGTAATTTCACCGGCTTTGAACCCTTTGGCGGCGTAAATTCGTTCTTCGACGAATAATCAATCGAAGAACTACAAATGGATCGGGCGCATTAAAACGCACATGAGTATCTATGTGGACTCATGTGCGTTTTTTGCGTTCAGAAAGGACAGTATATGCAAAACAAAGAATTCAAGCGCCACATCGCCTATGAGGTTTTGACCATACTGGGGACATTGGCTCTGCTGCTGTTTGTCTGCAGGCTTTGGCCGATTCTCTTATTGGTGATACTCGGTATTTTTATCGCCGCCATGCGACTGCTCTTTCTCTCTGCCAGAAAAGTGGAGAATATCCCGCCTCTGCTTCCGGCTGCTCGCCCAGAACCTACGGATCAGGATATCCGGGACATGGCGTTCGGCTCAATGCAGCGGCGGATTACAGAGCTGGTCACGGCCGATTTTCCCAACGCCAGATGGGTATGGAAGACGCCTAATGCCATGCGCAATATTGCGACAGGCAACGAGGTGCGAATCCTGCTCAACCATGCCGGCGGATACCGTGAAGCGATCGTTGTGATTCGCGGCCTTCAAGTGTGCAGCCTGACCTACCCGCACGCGGAAGAAGTCAAGATGCCGGAAACGGAAAATGGTGAGACGGGTACAGAGGAAAACGAGGATGACACTCCGCAGAAGGTCGATCCCCCGGAGAATTATGAGTATCTGGCTTTTGAATGGGTGGACGCCCATGTTATGGAACTCAATGAGCGGTGCAACGAGAGCATCGCTCAAGGGCTATCCATGCTGGAAATAACGGAGGCAGAACTGCCTGCCCGAGAAAGCTGGCCGGACATCTGCCGGGAGCTGGAACGGAACGGCATGGAGACCTGCTGCTGTACAGATACCGGTATTACCATTGATTTCACGCAGTGACACTGCAGAAAGGAATGACGCGATATGAGCGTATCAATCAACAATCTGTTCAACTATTCCCGTTCGCTGCCCGTCCCCTTTGATACCATGACAAATAAGAAGGTCAAGGTGGCATCCATGTACGGGGCAAAGACGGAATCAACGCTATGTGGTTCTGTGATCAAGGCAGTCCACGCCATGTGCCGGTGCATGAACGGCACCGGGGAAGGCGCGGTCGGCCAGATCGATACAAACAAAAGCGTGGCGGAGTATAAATCCTCCGTCGGTCCGGATGCCTATCATCTCGTGGTGTTCGATGCAGCCTCCGGCAGCGCTTTGGCAAGCGTTTATGACAAAAACACCGAGCTCATCGAGCAGTACGTGGCGCATCCGAGCCAGCGGGACGGCGCGGCAATCTTCTTTGCCCTAATGCCGTTCCTGATGTCAGATGCGGAGTTCGATGAAACCTTTCAGGAGTACTACGACCAGTTCATTGCCGGATACCCGGATATGGCAAAGGCGACCGAAAGCATGGCAATCCTCTGCGACAATGCCTACCGCAGAATCAAGGACGATACCTGCCCGGCGCATATCAATATCACAGTGGACAAGTCCGGAAACCTGATGCGGGTCTCTCAAGGTCAGCTGGATTCCGGATCCTTTGTGCCCACCAGCGTCACAGCCGGGGAATTCACGATCTTTGCCAAGACCGGACCGGCCGTTATCAAAAAAGCCGGCGTCGTGGTGGAGCATACGGATTTCGTCGGCAAGTATCCCCTGACGCCGGGACGCACCTTGAGCGCGTTGGAGCTGAGCCTGATTCCGAAACTCCCGGAGTGGTATATCATTCCGCCGGAAGTGGTGGATATTTGCAAGCATGCGCAGAAAACCACCGGTCGCCCCATGCAGATGCGAAACTTCCTGTTGCGCGGTCCTGCCGGTACTGGCAAGACCATGGGCGCAAAAGCCATTGCCGCCGGACTGGGGCTGCCGTACATGAAGTATACCTGCTCTGCCAACACAGAAATATTTGATTTCACCGGCATGATCTTTCCTGAAACGGACGCGGTGTCCACCGGTAGCCCGGAGCTTGACCGTGAGCGCGAGATACTCAAGTCCATGGGCGGTATCAGCTATGCCAATGTAGCTAAGCTTATGCGCCTTCCGGACTTGGATGATATGGACTACGATCCTGCCGGCGTCTATCAGGCTCTGACGGGCGTGGAAAATCTGGCGGCTACCGTGCAGGACTGCATGAGCGTTGTGCTGGAAAAGGTCACGGAAAAGGTACAGGCTCTTAGCAAGCGTGCCGAAAACCGTCAAAGCTCCGGTCAGAACTATACTTATGTGGAGACGGATTTTGTGAAAGCGTTAAAACACGGGTATTTAGTCGAGGTTCAGGAGCCGTCCACGATCATTCAGCCGGGTGTGCTGGTGGGCCTTAACTCTCTTCTGGAGCAGGAGGGGTCTATCACTCTTCCGACCGGCGAGATCATTCGCAGGCATCCTGATACGGTCGTCATTGTGACGACCAATGTCAGTTACGAAGGTTGTCGGCAGATGAACCAGTCGGTGGTGGACAGAATGAGTCTGGTCAAGGACATTGATCTGCCGGAGCCCGAGGTTATGGTACAGCGAGCCATGGCCGTGACCGGATGTGCCGACGAATACCTGGTATCTCAGATGGTGCAGGTGGTCAACGACATGGTCGATTACTGCCGCAAAAACAGTATCACCGACGGCGCCTGCGGTATGCGCAGCCTGATCGATTGGGTCATCAGTGCAGAGATCTCCGGCGACCCTTATCTGTCGGCAAAGTATACGGTCATCAGCAAAGCCACTGCCGACGAGGAAGACCGGGAAGCCCTGATTACAACCATTCTGGACCCTATGTTTGCCCCAAAGCGTAAGCGAACATCGGCATAAGTCCGGAAGAAAGGAGGACGACTCTATATGGCAAGAGTGAATCATAAGCGGGTTAAACAGCTGCTCAATGAAAAACGCAGCAGAATCACAGACCGGCAATTCTTCACATCCCGCATTCTTGCGGGACATTTTGAAGACATGGCTATGGCACAGACGCGGCGGTATAAATACAACCGCCGCATCCATGTGGCCATCAGTTGGAGTCCGAAGTCCGGCGAAGTGGCATGCACCAATAACCTGTCGGTGCTGATCAATGCGGGGCATAGGCTGGTGACCCAAAACAGAGGGCGGGAGAACCGCTATGAGATCGTTTGCGGACTGTTTGCCCACGAACTTGGGCATTGCCTATACACGGATTTTCTTGCGGGACAGACCTACAACAACTACCTCAGCCGGGAGAAATGGTACCCGGAGCCGCCTGCTTACAAGCTGCCCAAAGACACTGTAAGCGAACGAGCGCTGTGGGAGTATGTAAGGCTGGAGCCACGGAACAACGAAATGCTTCGCTATGTCGCGCACCATATTTCCAATGTCATCGAGGACGCCTATATCGAAAATCGGATACTCGCTCAATTCCGCGGCACACTGGGCAACTGCCTGGAAGCGTTACGAGAGCAGCAGTATGAAAGCATTCCGACGGTAACGGAGCTTATCGAGAAAGAGGATGACGGGAGCTGCCATATCTTTGAGAGTATCCTGCAGATCATGCTGTCGTATGTGAAGTTCGGTGAAATCAAGTACGGAGATGCTCCCCTCAGCGATGAGCGTATCCAGGTCGTGTTCAAACTGATCCACGATCTGGACGCCGCCATTGTCAATCCCTCCGGAAAAGAACGGCTCAAGGTCGTCAATCTCATACTGGTTCGCTGCTGGGACTATATCGAGGATTTCCTGGAGATCTGCAAAAAGCGCCAGGAGGAGGCCAAGGCTTCCGGTTCCACAGAGTCGCTGGCCGAGACCATCGCGCAGCTTCTGCGGGCAATGGCCGGAAGCTCCGTGTCCGGCGAGGGCAGCAGCACACCGATCCCCGAAGTGGGTGCGGTCTGTGTGGCAGCCGGAGCCGGGAAACGGGCGCAGACGGCGGCTCAGGCAGAAAAAAGCGAGTCTGAAGGAAGCAGCGGCTCTGAAGAGTCCGAGTCCCAGACTGACCCCGGATCCGAGCGTTCTTCTGCCGGGATCTCCCAGACCGAAAATCCGGCGGAAGAAGGCGCAATTACCGGAGATATGGAAGGCGCTTCCGGTGGGAAACAGGCAGTATCCGCAGAAGAAGACGGGCGTATCCCCTATCAGCAGACGGATCGTGTTTCCGAAGGCTGCGGAGGGGCTACCACGCACAACGATGCATATGAGCGTGAACGCTATGACCATGCAGCGGAGGACATTGAGCGCCTGCTGGACAAGATGGCCGAGAAGGCTGCCTGCGAGCAGCTGGAAAATGAACGGACACGGGAACTCAACGATGTGGCCCAGAGCATCTCCTATGGAGATGTTCATGCCGGTGTTGATATCTGTGTGAACCGGATATCCACCGTCGATGAGGAGCTTGTAGAGCAGTATAACGCCATTTCCGGGCCATTGCTGGATATATCACGGCAGCTGCAGAAAAGCCTCTTGCAGCAGCTGAAGGATAAACAGCGCGGCGGTAAGCAGACCGGGCTCATGATGGGACGACGGCTGGATGCCCACGCCCTCTGCCGAAACGATGGGAAGGTTTTTTATAAAAATGCCCTGCCCAACGAAATTCCACAGATGTCCGTAGGGCTTTTGCTGGACGAATCAGGAAGCATGTGCTCCTGCGACCGCTGTACCTATGCCAGGTCTTCGGCCATCATTCTATATGACTTCTGCAAGGCGCTGCATATCCCCGTCACCGTTTACGGCCATTCCACCAGCGGCAACAGTGTGGAGCTGTATTCCTATGCAGAGTTTGAAAGCATCGATAACGATGATAAATACCGCATGATGGACATTGCTGCCCGTGGCAGCAACCGCGACGGCGCTGCGCTTCGTTTTGTGGCCGAGCAGCTGGTTAAACGGCCGGAGGAGGTAAAGATCCTGATCCTTGTATCCGATGGTCAACCGGCAGCTCCCGGTTACTACGGCAGTGCCGCCGAGGAAGATCTCCGCGGCATCAGGCAGGAGTACCGGCGCAAGGGAGTATTGTTCATTGCGGCCGCTATCGGCGAGGACAAACAGAACATCGAGCGAATCTATGGTGATTCCTTTATGGACATCACAGATCTGAATCAACTGCCCGTAAAGCTGACCGCAGCGGTCAAGCGCCATATGCGGGTCTAACGGGGATATTACAATTCACAACGACGGGCAGCGGATTCTTTTCCTGCTGCCCGTTAATCTTACAACAGGAAAGGAATCGAAAAAATGAGTCATTTTGTAACACTGGTCAATTTTTATATGCCCAAGCTGGAGGAAAACTGCGAGGAAAACATGCGTTATGCGGAACAGATCGCAGAAGTCAAAGAAAAGCTGACGCAGGACCCGGAGAGTTTTGCTTTGCGGTTTCTTTTGAAACGACTTCAAAGCAAGGCCAGCACTCTGGAACGTTCGGCTGAGTGCGAGATTGATGAGCTGATGGCCCCATTCTGTGAAGGAACGGATGACCCGGCCTATCTGGAGTTTGAGGATCGAACCGATGACCTGCGGCGGGATTATGAGACCGACAAAATCAACTGTGTCCGTTTTCCGGACGGAACTGTCGTTCCGGAGTACAGCCGGCTGGTGTGCGAAAAATATCTCATCAAAGATGGCAAGGTGTTTCAGAAAAAGGCCGGACACCTCGGCCATGAGAAGCGCACGAAGAAAGCGAAAAAAATGCGCGCATTTATGGGATATCCGGTGAAGAAGCTCTATCCCAGTCTGAGGCAGTATGCGGAGGACTACTGCGGTTATACCTTTGACAGCAAGAACAATGCGTATGGGTATTACTGCAATCCAAACGCCTTCTGGGATTGGTATTCCATTGGCGGCCGCTGGCCGTTCCAATTCCTTGTCCGTGACACAGCGGAACGAATTAACGGTGAGCGCTCATGGGGCAACGAAGATGCTGTATGTGAAGCGCCCGAAGGCTATATATGGGTCTGCGGCGCAAGAAAAAGGGATATTGCATGGGAGCTCATGAAGGAATGGGAGCTGCAGCACGCCCAAAAGCGATTTGAGCTTCTTGCAGAGACATTTCGTTCCGGCAAGGCTCCGGAAGGCAGCTTCTGGAAGATCACGGAGGATGGAATTTTCTCTTTCGTAACGCAGATCTATTTCAAGAATGAAAGCGAGGAGGTTTACCTCCGCCGCAACGGACTCGCACCGGATCAGCGCATGGTGCCCGACGCCTATTCCTTCCTTCAGGACGGAGACTGGCACTCCAAGGGAGATATGGGCTGGTGGGGTATCAGCAGCAACGACAAGAAGCCGGACGCATGGCGGCAGATGCTGGCAGACTACATAGACAGCATCCCTGACGATCATTTCATTGTCGGGATTGACTGCCATATCTAAGATAGGAGGAGCGAAAAATGATTTTGAACAGAACTGGCGCTAAATTTGAGTATGAAGGCGTCACATACACGATTGGCGGAGCCATTGTGGGCACCGCTGAGAGTGAATACGCAGGGCTTTATGGCCGAATAAACGCCATTCATGATGGCGAGGATAAGGAGACCGAAAACGAAACGCCTGACATCTATTGTGAGTTTGACCCTCCGGTCATGCCGCATGAGGTCAAGACGCTGGAGGATACCTTCTCTGATCTGTATCACCAGCCAAAGACCATTGCTGATATCGTACTGGACATGGTTATCATGGCGCCCGAAATGATTCGTCCGTTGGATGATCTTCGTTCTATGCGTAAACGCGTCAATGTTTTTCTTGTGATGGAAGACTGGGCTGTGGATGGCGAGCACGGAAATGATTGCGAGGCGTTCTCGGACTATGACGATGCAAAGCGTATTATGACAAATCGTATTCGAGAAGAATTGGAGGACGGAAGTGTTCCGTCTTGGAGAGAATCAAGCATCTTCGCAGAGAATTCTTCGATGGACTTCTACGAAGCATATCTTGACGGCGAGTATATGGAAAATCACTACAAAATCATGATTATCCGGCAGCCGCTGATGATGTCCAGTAGGTATATTCGGGAGGTTGGAGGAGTGTATAAGGCGCAATGCCAGACTGAAGACTTTATATCGCAAATCGAACAATGGGATGAAGTTGCAGCATTGAGTGACGCACAGTATCAGAGACTCATTACAAACCCGATGATTCCTGAGTGCATTGAACGCCATCTTGGGCGCAATGACCACTATTGGGAAGCGTATTGGGAAAGTGTATCTGAGGCTGCTCATGGTTTGGTCAGACAAGCATCAAAGCAGCCGGACTGTTTCACACCAGAAGCAGATAATCCATACCCGCTTTGCATTGGCTCGGGCAAATCAGCGTGCGATGACTGCTGCCTGTATCTGCATATGAAAGGAGAAGGCGGCTATGAGTGCTGAAAACAGGCTCACCTCTATCGTCTCGTATCCAGAGCGCGGAGCTGGCGGCAACAATCGCTATCGCGGCAACTGTTCACCCAAGCTAATTGAGGATCTGATCGGTTTTTTCAAGCCGGCCGAGATCTGCGACTACATGTGCGGCAGCGGCACGACGCAGGATGCCGCTCATTCCATGGGGATCATTAGCCATTGCTACGATCTGCACAGCGGATTCGATCTCATCAATTGCGAGATACCGGAGCGCCCTGAATTTGTGTTCTGGCATCCGCCGTATTGGGATATGATTACATATTCAGACGTGATGTACAAGGCTTCGGAGGTGCAGTCAAAATACGGCTATGATCCCCGGCAGTTCGACTTATCACGTATCCCAAAATGGGAGGACTTCGTGCGCGTAATGAATTACGCCATGATGAAACAATTTTGCGCTTTGGAGCGTGGCGGCAGGATGGCCGTGCTGGTCGGCGATATCAAGAAGAAAGGGCAGCTTTACAGCATGCTCTTTGAGCTGATCAAGCCGGGCACACTGGAAAATGTCATCATAAAAGCACAGCACAATTGCTTTTCGAATCAAACACAGTACAGTGGGCATTTCATCCCCATCCTGCATGAGTATCTACTGATTATCAAAAAAGATGCGCCCTTGGTGTATCCGATCCTGATAACGGAGCCTGTACAAAAGGATATCCGCGATATGAACGGCGCTACATGGCGGGATGTGGTTGCAGCAGTGCTGGAAACCTGCCAATCCCCTGTATCGCTTGCATACATTTATGAGCAAGTCGAGCCATATACCAAAGCGCGGAAAAATCAGTGGTGGAAAGAGAAGGTTCGCCAAACCCTGCAATGCAGTCCGCAGATCTTCGTGCATACAGGACGCGGGATGTGGGCATTGAACCGTTCCGCATAGTTTGCCTTTCGAGGGATGTCGCATCTGCGGCATCCCTCTTTCCTTTCAGCTTTTATGGCCTTTTCGTTTGACTATGGATTGACTGTCGGCCGTAGCTCTGGTATAATCATCATGTAAGTATCAGAGTTTAGCCAAGGCTAAGCAGAGTTTAACCGAGTTGCGAAGTGTCATTTGTGCATTGCACGAATGGCACTTTTTTCGTTTCCGGCCAATTCCATAGTGGCATAAGCCAGCAGTCCGATCATGGGTTGCTGGCTTTTGTTATATCACGGCGAATATCGCCAGAAAAACGAAAGGAGAACACAAAAATGTTACAACCATGCCAGGACAACTATTCCACAACCTTTGCTTCCTACGAGGGGATGCGCCGGTACCATGAGAAGGAATCGCTGGAAAGCCGATGGCACAGATGCAGGGTCAACGAACTGCATATTGAGCCGCTGGATAAGGCGTCGCCTCTTTATGGAACTCCGTCCGCATTCGCTGCGGGAATCAGCGCCGAGTCCGTTGAGGACACGGCGGAAAACCTCGGTCTTGCCATGCGGGTAGATGGTTCTTACTATCCCGTCCGCAGCACGGCCTACAAAAGCCTGTTGGACAGAGCAAAAATCAGCGGATCGGCCTTGCCTAAGTTAAGCCGCCAAAGATTGGCGTCGGTGCTTAACGATTGCCTGGAGCTGTATTCTTCAGAGACGCTCCTGCTTATCCGAGATGAAAAGATCTCGGCAGCACACTCCGGCGATTCCATGGATTATTCCGTGCTGCCGATCGATGAGCTGCTGAAGGTTCTGACCAAAAAGCTGGACGACCGTTTCCCCGGCAGCATGTTTCAGGGCGGTTATCGCGATCATTCGCTCTCCAGCGCCTCATGGACTATGCCCGGGCAAAAGGAAGACCTGCTCGGCGCCTATGCCAAGCTGCTGGCATCGCAGGGGAAACCCACACTTGCTGCCAAACTCGTTCCCGCCATCCGCTTTGTTACCTCGGATACCGGCATTGCCTCGGCTAAGGTTTCCGCCATGCTGGAGGGTACGCAGCACCCGATCCATATTGGGAGCTGTATCGCCGTGGACCATAGGCGCCAGAGTAAAGTGGAGGACTTTGAAGCAGCATTGGACCAGCTGTTTGCGCAGTTCGGTGATTCGGTCGCCAGATTACAAAAGCTGTTGGATATCCATCTGAGCTATCCGGTCAACACCATGACCCGGATCTGCAAAAAACTGTCTCTTCCAAAGAAGGCCGCTTTGGAAGCAATCGGTATGTTTGAGATGGCCTATGGCGGAGGAACCGCAACCGCCCATGATGTGTTCATGGCTATGCAGGAGATCCCCTATATTCTCAAATCCGACCATACACCTGAGAGCAAAATGCTCGTTGTGGAGGAGAACATGGCGCGGGCGCTTACGCTGAGGTGGGGCGATTACGACCTTGCGAAGGCGGTGAGCTACTGATGTCCGCTCCGATTATTCTCTGCGACACCGCAGGCATGACCAACGAACGATGGCTGGAATGCCGCGCCCACGGGCCTAAGGGCACCATTCCCTATACGGTGGGAGGCAGTGATGTGGCTGCTATCTTCGGCGTATCGCCGTGGACAACACCGTTAGAGCTATGGATGATCAAAAAGGGCCGGATGAAGGCACCTGTGAAATCCAATCAGGAGCAGCTGATGATGGGGCATCTTCTGGAACCTATCGCGGCCTATTGGTATCAGCAAAAAACCGGCAATACGGTCTATGACGATACCTATATGTATCAGCACGCAGATCACCCGTGGGCTCTTGCGGACTTTGACCGCCGCTTTACCCGTAAGGAGGACAACGCTCCCGGCATTTTAGAGTGTAAAAGCTGCACCTATCACAAAGCCGGAGATTGGGCTGACGATGCCTATCCCATCTACTATGAGCTGCAGCTTCGCTTCTATCTGGCTGTGGCGGATGTGGAGATTGGCGCGTTTTCTACTATTTGGGGAAACAATCCGGAACATGATCTGGCAATGCCGGCGCTTACCCGTGACCGAGCCAAGGAGGATATGATCTTCCAGCGGCTTGAGGAATGGATTTGGAGCTTGGAGCATGACAAGCCACCTACGATGGCGGATGTCAAGCCAGCACTGGCACTGGAATCCCTGGCGCGCATTTACGGCGCCAGCCAGCCCGGACTCCCCACGATTGAATTCCCTGCAAAGTATGAAAAGGCACTGCGCCAGATCGCGCTGCTGCAGGGGAAAATCTCCGACTGCAATGCGGAGATCAAAACCTATGAAAAGGAGATCGCTGCACACAGCGTGCGAATCGCAGAATTGATGCAGGCGCATGAGCATGGCGTGCTGAGCACGACCGGCGACAAGCTCCTCATCGACTTTGTCACCAAAACAACCAAACGTCCCGACTCGAAGCTCCTCAAAGAGAAGTATCCCACCGTGTATGCGGATGTACTCAAGACCAGTGAGAGCCGGAAACTAAAAGTATCGGTTACACCGACATAAGAAGGGAGAATCAATAATGCACGACGCAATGAAAGCCTATCACGAAAGCTGGGAGCGCGAGCTAGACCGGCAGTTCCTGAAAAACGACCGTTACCGGAAACGCGCCTATATCTGCTCACCTTTGAGCGGGAGCACAGCGGAAGAAGAACTCAGCAACATCTGGTGTGCTCGGGCATACATGCTCTATGCCCGCACCATGCTGGGATACATGGCACGTGCCCCCCACGCCTATCTGCCCATGCTCCTGTGTGACCATGTAGCGGCGGAGCGTGCACTGGCTCTGCAATTTGGGCTTCAGCTTTTGGAACAGAGCGAGGTTTTGCTGATTTGCGGGGATCGCATCAGCCGCGGTATGAAGGGCGAAATCCATCATGCCGCCCAGTTGGGAATCCCCATCATCGTATACTGCGAAGACCTCTATTTGGATGTGCGCAAGCTGGCGACACGGGCCGGAGCGGATAAGAAGTTAGTCGCAATGGACGAAACGCATCCGGCGCTGGCCTCCAACGAGCCGGGAGCAGACCGGTCCTGGGAGGTGCGTTGCCTTGCGTAGATTCTATCAGCCGGTAGATCTCCGGTCCCGACAGAAAATGACGCAGTATCTGACCACACATTTTCGCTATCCAACATTAAACTCCTGGAACAGATCCACATCGTATGCTTGTAACCTAAAAATCACACACCTTGGGCTCTCGCCCGAGGTGGTGGACAAGCTGTTCGATATGATCCAGACCCAGGGGTTTTTTGATGCCATGGACGAGTGTAAATGGGAATTTGCTGCGAAGCACAACTATCTCTGGCAGGCAGGGATGAACGGACGAAGCGGCGGATATCTGGTTCTCTATCAGGGAGAAAAGCAGCCAAGCGGCTACAAGTCCTACTGCGCTAACTGCGGACAGAAGAATTACCGGCTTGCTGCCGGTGGCAACTGTACCTGCGGTGTCTGCGGAAGGCCCACTCGGGTCAATTTCTCGCAGACCCACATGCAGGTGGTAACTTATCCGGGGCGTGGCACTGATGACGGCGAGGATTTCGAGGACTGGAGCATGCACGCGCTTCGTGAACGTGTAAAACTCGTGCAGGAGCTGGATCAACTGGCAGACCGTATGGTTGAGCTGGCGCTCCGGCTTACAAGAGAAGCACAGGTCATTGAAGAGGAGTATTTCCTTCCACAGACCCGCAAGGTGCTGGTCACAACCCCATAACAGAAAGGAGCAGATTTATGCTGAATGTTGGAGATAAACTGATCTGCAAAACAGAAGGACAGCCGGAAACGGAATTCTGCATTCGCGGCGAGGTCAAAAAGGTCGAAGGAGACATTGTGACCATCAGCCGCGCGCTTAAATTCGGGACTCTGCCCATGCAGAAGGATCTGACGCTGCCGGAGAGCGAACTGCTGAAATACTACGCGCCATTGGACAATCGTGCGGCCGGTGATTGCCCCGAAAACGGGTCTATCTATGAGGTCACGATCGTCCGCACAGGTGTCGTGTTCGTAAGAGCAGCCACCTCGGCTGCGGCCATGGATCTTGCAGACCATCTCACAACCGATCATGTCAACTGGTCAGACGACTGGAGCCCAACCAATGCTGAAGAATGCAGTGACTACGACGGCATGGTCTTTGAGGAGCCTGACTTTGACTGATTACCCGATTTCAAAAGGAAAGGAGAATCTATCTTGATATGTCAATTCAAAAGGCTGATCTACCCGAAAGCCGTTACGGCCGGTGATGCCAGCTACATGATCGCCCTGTACCGACCTTGTGAGAAGGTCATGGACGCGGCGGGGAATGTGGTTTCTGAGATCAAGGCGGTGGGCTATTGCCTGCCGACGGCAGATAATCTGCGCTATGATATGCGCGGACGCTGGAGCCGGAGTGCCAAGCATGGCATCCAGTTTGAAGTCGAGGGCTTCGATGAAGTGATTGTACCCAGCAAGGAAGGCATCATCGCTTACCTGTGCTCCGGGCAGATCAAGGGTATCGGTCCCAAAACCGCGGAAAAGATTTATGCCATGTTCGGGCAGAACACGCTGACCGTGCTGGATCATGAGCCGGAACAACTGCTTGCCGTGTCGGGCATCAGCAAAACAAAGCTCAAAAAGATTTGCGACTCCTATCTTGCCTCCCGCGGCGCACGCGATGTGGTTGCCTTTCTGGCGCCACATGGTGTAACGCCTAACAGGGCGGTCAAGCTGTACAAGCAGTACGGAGAGCAGACCATGGACATCGTCCGAAATCACCCTTACCGTCTGTGTGAGATGGTGGGTGTCGGCTTTAAGACCGCCGACCGTATTGCCATCAGCATGGGCTTTGACCCTCTCTCGCCGGAACGCGTGGATGAGGGGCTGATATTCACGCTGACCGATGCAGAGCTGAAAGGACATCTGTGTATGGAAAAGCACAGCTTTCTCAAGCAATGCCTGAAGCTGCTGGATACCGAAGGGCTGACGGAAGAGATGCTGGCGGTACGGGCTTCAAGAATGCTTGAGTCCGGCCGCTTGGCCTCCTACGACAGGCAGGTATACCGTGCAGTCACAGCGCGAACGGAACAGAGCCTTGCGTGGGCTGTTTACAGAATGCTTACTTATGAGAGAGCGGAATCTCACGTCAACATTGATACGGAGATCTCCGCAGAAGAAAAAAAGCAGGGCATACAGTTGGCTTCCGAACAGCGGCACGCAGTTACGACAGCCCTGACATCACAGCTCAGTGTGATTACCGGCGGACCCGGTACCGGCAAGACGCTGATCCAGCGATTCCTGCTGGATATCTATCGCAGGAAAAACCGCGGAGCAAAAATCATCTGCTGCGCGCCTACAGGACGCGCAGCCCGCAGGATGGAGCAATCGACCGGGTTCCCGGCCACTACCATCCACAAAGCGCTTGGGCTTCTGGCCGGTGAGGACGGCGACTACTGTGAACCGGAGATGCTGGATGCGGATCTGATTGTAGTGGATGAGGTGTCCATGATGGATATCTATCTTGCCAACCAGCTGTTCCGCTCCGTACCACACGGCAGTCAGCTTGTGCTGATTGGCGATGCGGATCAGCTTCCCTCTGTCGGGCCCGGCGCCGTGCTGAGCGAGATCATCGCCTGCGGCGCTGTGCCGGTAGTGCGGCTGGATCGCATTTTCCGGCAGAGCTATGGTAGCCGTATCGCCGCTAATGCAAAGCTCATCCGACACGGAAATCTTAGCTTGGAATACGGCGAGGATTTCCAGTTCTATGACTCCTGCGACATGAGTACTTCCGCACAGCAGATCGAGACACTGTACCTACAGGAAACCGCCAGATACGGTGTTGACAATGTGGCGCTTCTGACCCCATACCGCCAAAAGACGGAGACGGGTGTGAATGCGCTGAACGAGCGGCTTCGGGAAAAGCTCAATCCGCAGGACGGGAAAAAGCCGGAGGTTGCATACAGAAAGCGGATATACCGTTTGGGAGACAAGGTCATGCAGATAAAAAACTGCGAGGACATCAGCAATGGCGATATCGGTTATATCACATCCATCACCCGCGATGACACCGACAGCGTGCTGACCGTTGATTTCGGCGATGGCCGAATTGCCGAGTATGACGGCAGCGACCTTGAAATGCTGGATCTGGCCTACGCCTCCACCATCCACAAGTCCCAGGGCAGCGAATATAAGTCTGTCATCATCAACCTGCAGTGCGCCCATGCGGTCATGCTGGTGCGTCCGCTTGTTTATACGGCAATTACACGCGCAAAGGAGCGCGTGCTGATCGTAGGAGAGCGGAGAGCGTTATGCATTGCCATCAAGCGTACAGATACGGAACAGCGCGGGACGATGCTCTCGGCGCGAATCAAAGAGCTAATCTCAAATGTGAAAGGAGATCATGACAATGGCAACTTGGCTCAGTGAGTACAAGAACTTGAAAAACGAGATGGAAAAGCAGATCGGTGCAGGACATGCCTCCCTGGAGCAGCTGATGCTGTATCAGGAGCTGCTGTATCGTATTGAGGTGCTTTATGCAAGTCAGGCATTCTGCCAGACGGCACCGGTCACGACGGATGTAGCCGTTCTGTCCGGCCATTACCAGCTGGTAGACGCCTATATCCAGTGCCTGACCAAGGAACGGCGGCTGGGGCAGCCTGCAGATCAGAATCTGAAGGCCAAGCGCCAGACGGCGTCCGAGACCCTTGACAAGGTCGTTCTGGATTGCCGGAAGCGGTTTTCCAGCTTCACCCCAACAGATCAGAACCAGTATCGCAAGGGAGTAAGCAGCCTGATCAACACCGTTTTACCGGTTTGGCTGAAGCTGCGCAACACCTACATCAACATCAGTAAATAAGAGGAGGGCTTTATCATGAGTCAGAACAACTCGAATGCCAAAACAGCTATGCTGGCAAAGCTGGACAGCATCCACAAGGTGGAGGGCTTTGACCCTTCCCCGTTTGCCGTGGATTATACGGATCTCAATACACAGGAGACGCGAAAGCGTCTTCCTGTCATGATCCAAATGGCATGGTTCCGCCTGAAATACCCCGAAGGCCGTATCGCCATCCAGGTGTCGCCCGGCAAGGATTGTTTTGTGGCAACGGCGCGCATCTATCCCAGCTACAAGGACCCGGTTGACTGCTATCTCGCAGAAGCTACAGCGTCAAGGGGTCCGGATGCCTCCAAGCCATCTGTGTCACCGCGGGAATGGGCGCAGACGGCAGCGGTAGGCATTGCACTAAGAAACGCAGGCTTTGGGCTTCAGTTCTCAGCGGCCGGCGACGATTTCGCCGACATGGCTCCGGACGAACTGCCTGCCAGCGAGATGGACACGAGCCGAGAGCCAGCGACTATGGAGCAGCCTGTACAGGCAGAGATTGAACCGGCATACGAACCGGCAGTTCTAACGGAGGAGCAGAGATTGGAGCAGGCTTTCCAGAAGCCGTGCCCCATCAAAAAGTACAGCGGCAAGACGCTTGGCGAGGTGTTAGCGATGGATCCAAACGCGATTGCATGGGTGGCCAATAAATACAAAGACAATCAGGAGCTGTCTGACGCGGCAAGGCTGATTTGTGAACATGCCATGCAGCAGGCATCCGTGTGATGCGGATATCATCACGGGGGACGGATAAACCGTCCCCCGGAAAGGAGGCTGTATGGACATCTTTCATATGTCAGATATCATTCCGCTGATTGGGCTTCCATACCCGCCATACGGAAGAAGCAACTACAATGTGCCCTGCCCGTGTTGTGATGACGAGCCGCACGCAAAACATCTCAACATCAATCTGCAGAAGGATGTATTTCGCTGTCCGCGCTGTGGGTTCTCCGGCGGCATTTTCGATCTGTATGCATACTATACGGGGATTGCCCGCGAGGAGGTCCGTGATGCTCTGATTGCACGCTTGGATGTGCAGGGCAGTATACCGAAGCCAGAGCACATTCCTGTGCCCGTGGTTGCAGAAGTCCCACCGACAGATATTGCATCACGCAGCGACACCTATACCGGGCTTCTGTCCAAGCTGACGCTGGCCTCCGACCATCGGCAGAACCTGCGAAACCGGGGCCTATCAGATGAGGAAATCGACAGGCTTGGATACCGGACCACTCCGGTGGTGGGGATGCAAACCATTGCAAGGCAGCTTCAATCCAGCGGATATTATCTGTCCGGTGTACCCGGCTTTTACCGAAAAGACGGGAAATGGTCCTTTGCCTGTGAGAGCCGCGGTATTCTGATTCCGGTGCGAGACAGCAAAGGCCGTATTCAAGGCATGCAGATTCGCCGGGATAATGCGACGCGGCGCAAATTTCGCTGGGTATCCAGCACCGGCCGCACAGACGGCTGTAAGGCGGAGGGTTGGGTACATATTGCGGGGGAACTACGCGCTATGGTGCTGCTCACAGAGGGCCCCATGAAAGCGGATGTCATCCATTACCTGACAGGACAGACAGTACTCGCAGTTGCGGGGGTAAATACATTGACCCAATTGGAGCTTATCCTGCCGCAGCTGCACGAGCAAGGTGTAGAACGTATCATGACTGCATTCGACATGGATTTCATGGAGAACCCCCATGTGCAAGGCGGATACAGGACGCTGGTCTCACTGCTTTCGGATGCAGGCTTTCGCTATGGCACCTATCTGTGGGATCCCCGCTACAAAGGTCTTGATGATTATGTTTGGGAGCACTGCTTCCAGCGGCAATTATCTTAGTGAAAAAGGACGGTTCAGCTTCGGCTGTACCGTCCTTTTCTCGTTCCTGCGTTATCGCATATTTAATGTTCCAATAGAAAGTCAATAATGTTCTTTTGACGGATCCCTCCACGATTGACCCGCAGCAGCGTATCCGTGGACAGAACAAGCTTTTCGTAGTTATCCGAGATGGCCTCCAGCGGCGCAAATTCCCGATCTGTATTTTCCGGCGTAAGAATATAGCAGACTTGGATATAGAGCCGGTCGTCAGCCCGGTTTGCAACGAAGTCAACCTCTGCCACATCCTGCTTTCCGATGTTGACGGAGAAACCTCTGCGCAGCAGCTCCAGGAATACAGTGTTCTCCAGAACGCCGGCAATATCATTGTCCCGGTAGCCAATAACGGCATGGCGCAGGCCTAAATCGGAGAGATAGTATTTTTCCTGTGTCTCCAGTATCCGCTTTCCCTTGATGTCAAAGCGGACGACCTTGTGGATCAGGAAGGCGCTTTCCAATGCCTTCAGATAATTGTAGACGGTTTCCGTGCTTAGCTTTCGCCCCTGGCTTTTTAAAAAATCAGAGATTGTTTTTGCGGAAAAAGTGTTTCCGATGTTGTCCATAAGATACAGGACAATACTCTCCAGCAGCGCCGTGTCGCGTATCCGGTTTCGTGCGATCACATCCTTCAGCAGAACGGAATTATAGATGTCATGAAGGTATTGCATGACGCGATCTTCATCCCATTTCAGCTGATGGATGCCGGGCAGTCCCCCAAAACGGAGAAAGTTAGCAAACTGTTCCCGCTTCGAGAGCTTTGCCTCGTCCTCATTCTCTGCTGCGAATGCCAGATATTCATCAAAGTCCAGCGGATAGACCTGTATCTCCACATACCGCCCAGCCAACAGCGTGGCGAGTTCCCCGGAGAGGAGCTTTGCGTTTGAACCTGTTACATAGATATCGCAGTCAAGATCTACGCGGAGGGAGTTTATGACCTGCTCCCAAGTGTTCACTTCTTGGATTTCATCGAGAAGGACGTAGATCCGTCCCTCTGTCTGTCCAGCGATTTTGATGATCTCTGCGTACAGCGCCTTATAGTCCCTGAGCGCCTCATAACGCAAGGATTCAAAGTTAATGAAAATGATGTTCTTCCTGTCAACGCCGCGGTCGAGCAGTTCCTGACGCGTAAGCTCCAAGAGGGCGCTTTTGCCGCTCCGCCGCATTCCTGTTATGATTTTAATCACAGGCTTATCCATAAAATCACGGATCAGCCGCATATATCGTTCACGCACGATCATGGCAGGTCACCTCCGAAGTTTTCTTTTATCATAGCACAAGCTGTGGGAAATATCAATAGTTTCTTTTATGGGAGAAATAATGTAAATGCGTCGAATCGTGTTCTTCCAAGAGAGAAACAGAGACTTTTTCCCCGCAGAGAGCCAGAAGCCTGATCCTTCGTTTCGCGCGTATTTATTGACTCAATGCGTATTTCTGCTGTAAATACGCATGCTAAACCGTGTAATTAGATAAACTAAAATGGGAGGTACTCTTATGTTGATCGCCATTGATCATGGAAATTATGCCGTTAAAACCCCGCATTTCTCTTTCATTTCCGGGCTGACAGAGCACACCGTAAAACCGCCTATGGCAGAGGAGGTTTTGGAGTACAACGGGAAATACTGGTCGCTCACCGGGCAGCGCTTGCCCTATATGAGAGACAAGACCAGAGATGATCGATACTTTATCCTGTCGCTCTTTGCCATTGCCAAGGAGCTTTCCGCTGCCGGTGCCAATACGGCGTTTGAGCAGATCGACCTTGCGGTTGGCTTGCCGCCGGAACACTACGGGATGCTGAGAGAACGCTTCGCGCAGTATTTCAGGCGGTTTGGAACAGTGAATTTTGCTTACAACAACCGTCCTATGAGCATTGTGATCCGAAATGTCTTTGTGTATCCGCAGGCGTATGCCGCTGTTGTTCCTCAAAGCGGACAGCTATTGAAAACGCTGCGGATGTTTATCGTGGATATCGGCGGATATACTACCGATGTGCTTCTCCTTCGCAACGGAAAGCCGGATCTGCAATTCTGCCGCAGTTTAGAGAGCGGAGTCATCACCATGAACAATGATATCATTGGCAAAATCAGCGCACAGCACGACATGCGCATTGAAGACGAGCATATCTGTGCAGTGCTGCAGGGGCAGGAAACGATACTGCCAGAGGAGGTAAAAAAGGCGATTCGTGATGCGGCTCAGCTGCACGCAAAAGATATTTTGGGCAAGCTGCGTGAGCTTCAGGTGGATTTGCGTACCAATCCCGCCATCTTTATTGGAGGCGGAAGCGTCCTGTTCAGACCGTTGATTGAGCATACCCCGCTTGTGGCGAAGGCTACCTTCATCGAGGATCCAAAGGCAAACGCGATCGGTTATGAGATGCTTGCGCGAGGACAGATGGCCATGCGCGCGGTACAATAATGAGGGTTCCGTTGTGAAGCGGGATGGGAAATACCGTTTTTCGCTGCAGTTCGGTTCGGAAACGCGAGAACAGGTGCAGGCAGGAGAGCTTTTAGAGCGTCTTGGAAACCGAAAAAGCGCAGTTGTCATAGCCGCACTGAATGCATATATTGCTGCACATCCCGAGCTTGCTGAACCTGCGCCGGTAAGTGTTAAAATTGACGGCGGGATAAGGCGTGAGGCGCTTGAGCAAATGATTCGATCCATTATTGACGAGCGAATCGCAAACGGTCAGTTGCTTGCCGGAGGCGTTGAAACACCATCTATACAAATGCAGGAAGATTTGAACGTGGACATTGCGGCAATGATCAGTAATCTGGAGTTGTTTGATGGTTGACTTTTAAGAACTTACAAAACTGTGAATCTACTTTTCTGTTGTTTTGATGAATACAAAACCACTTCAAGGCGTAAATACGCATTATTAAGGTGGATAATGGATTTATAGTAACTTCAACAGCACGCCTCTTTTTTGTAAAATAATAATATAGAAGGAGACGATGCTGGTGGACAAAGTAGCTCTTGGAAGACGCATAAAAGCGATGCGTCAGAACCTTGGAATGACGCAGGAGGAGTTCGCTGAACGGCTGAATTGCACGAACAGCCACCTCGGCAAAATCGAAAATGGCAAGGGCGGGATCAGCATTGAGCTGCTGGTTTCAGTGGCAAACATGCTGCACACCACAGTGGATCAGCTTTTGTTGGATTCCTATGACTATAAGGAGCAGGTCATCATGCGCGACCTTTATGAGCGTATTGATAAATTCCCTGTGAAAACAAAGATACTCACCTGCGATCTGCTGAGGCAGTTGGTTGACATCATCGAAAAGGCTCATGACGAGCATTGAGTTGTGAATGCCTTTCCCTGAAGGCAGCGATTTCTGCTTAGCAGGCACTCGGTCAACACAAATGAATATTCTGCACCGTACAGTCTATATCTGCACGGTCAACGAGAGCGAAAGGCTGTCCGGTTCTTGCTGGACAGCTTTGCGTTTTATCTGGGGAGGTTTCATCCAAATAGGAGGTGAACACTATGATGAACGGTGAAAGAAAGGAAGGAATCTGCAGACTGAATGTAGATGGTAATGGCTGCGATTATTTGCGCATTCTGAGCGATTTGGAAACCAAGCTGCGCAACAATACGAACCCAAAAGAAAAAATCGAACTGGCACTGCAGGGGGCGCTTATGTTCTACGGTGCTGACAGAGCATATGTCATCGAAGTGGACGATGAGTTGGGTATCGGAGTCAATACATATGAGTTCTGTGCCCCTGGAATAGCGCCAGAAATTGACAATCTCCAATTTATGCCGTTCGAAATGTTTCCGCGCTGGCTTTGCTCGCTAAAGAGCGATACGCCAATCATTATTACGGATCTGGAGCGGATTAAAACTGAATTCCTGGAAGAATACAGCTACTTGGGGAAACGGAGCGTGAATTCGCTTCTGGCGGTTCCGTTTCAAAAAAGACTCAATGCCGGTTTTCTCGGCGTGGATAATCCGAAACGCAATGTGGAAGATCCGGGTTTTTTACGACTTGTTATCCTTTGCATCGTTGTGGAGCTAAATGAAATACTGCTGCAGGAATGGAGAGAACGGCGCTATGCGAGTATAAAACAACCAACAATCATTCAGGCAAATCTGTTTGGGAAACTGGAAATCATTTCTTCAACCGATGTTTTGAAAGATGATTCATTTACAAATGAGTCTGGATATGTGCTCCTGACATTTCTGCTCTTAAACCGCAAAAGAGAACATCCGCTGCGGCTGCTTACAGACGTCATATGGGAAAATACAGACATGGGAAATCCGTACAATTCGATTAAGAATGTCGTATACCGCCTTCGCAAGACGCTTGCCTGCATAGGGCTCCGCGATTTGATTCAGGCGTCGCACGGGACATTTACATTAAACCCCTATTACACAATCTTTACTGATGTTGATCGCTTCGACGATGCATGCAAACGGATCGATAATTCTTCCGACCAGGTGATTTTACAGACGCTGTATGAGAGCATTATTGGACTCTACCGAGGCAGTCTCCTTCCGCGGTACGACTTTTATCACTGGCTAATGCCCAAAACGCTGTATTACCAAAACAAGTTTCTGCACTACATGAAACGGTATCTCTCTATGCTTTATAGAGAAAAGAACTACCTTCGCGTACAGGAACTATCCATGGATTTGCTGTCCATTGATATGTATGAGTCGGAAGTCCATTACTATCTCATAAAAGCAATGCTTATGTCCGGCAGCAAGACCCTGTCACAGATTTATTTCAGGCAGGCAGAGCCGTATCTCACAGATGAGCATATGCAGGAATTGAAAACGTTTTTTACATAATGCAGAACATGAACTGCGGATTTTATCCGTTTTTGTGACCGTAGTTGAGATTATTTTGAGACTTTTCTGCCTACAAACAAGCAGGTCCTTTCACCGTAAAAATATGACTTCAGAGGCGGAGCTGTTGAGCCCTACCAAGCACCCATCCGTTTTGTACAGTTTATAAAAACTGTCAACGGGTGGGTGTTTTTATGGGCAGACAACCCTCGCTTATACAGGGAGGAGGTGGTTTTGATGCGTTGATGCGCTGCTATTCCGCTCAAATTCCTGGTTTAACCCCATATCTTACAGATCATAGCATGCCATCGTGGCGTGTTTTGATCTCTTTTGCCGGGGTGGCATGCGCCAAAGGAGGCGTAAAAAATGTTACCCACGGACGGAAGGGATGAACTGCGTGGCCGATTCACAAGATGGATCGTCATAACTGCAGAAAATGCACAGAAGAACTATCTGCGTGCTGAAAAAAAGCAATTGCAAACCGTACCCCTTGAAGAAACTGACGTTGCAATTGTGGATACGGCGCTATTATCTGCTGGTGTTTCGCCGGATAGCTTTGATTTCGAGGAACAGCGTTTGGCTGAGGCATTCCGGGAACTTCCGCTGATGCGCAGACGTATACTGGAAATGCTTTTTGTCGAAGAGCTTACACCATCTGAAATTGCAGCAAAACTCCACTGCTCTGTACAGCATGTATACAACCAGCGCTCCCTTGCAATAAAGCGATTAAGAGAGCGCCTTATAAAGGAGCGAAAAAAATGACCGACAATGAATTTAGACTGCTTCTGGAAACTGCTGTATGCGGAGACCGGGAAGCGTTGGATTCCCTGCTTGCTCTATATATGCCTCTGATTAACCGGCTGAGCAGTTATGCCGGTAATCTCGACGAGGATTGTAGGCAATACATTATGCTGCATATTGTTCTGCATATTTCGGAGTTCAGAATTTAGACAAGGGCTCCGGTGCTTTGCCGGAGCCTTATTTTTTTCTCAGAGCATTAGATTTTGCGTTTTTCGAGTGTTTTTACTTCATGAAGGCAATCCCCATTTTCAATGAACCTTGAAAATCGTATAGCGGCGCCCTCTCGTTCCTCTGGTGGCAAGCGGCTATCCATTTGGTTTGGCAGGCCAGAGCCAAGAGCACATAAATACGGACGGCAACCGTATGCGCGATGATCCGCCAGGGGCAATAATGATACTTCCGTAATTCGCGGCCCGGCCATAATGAAGGCGGGGGGATGAGATTTCCATGGACCCGTTCGCCACGGGCGGAGGTGTGCCACAAAAAGAATGCTGTAATTAACTCTGGTTGCAAGTGTAATATAGTGAGCTTGTGAGTTGATGGAATGTTAACTTAGCTGGGAGTCATGTATTTGAAACCAGCAGAATGGCGCATTTATTACCAGAGAATCGGAGGGTTGAATATATCATGAAAGGATAAATGCGCATATGGAAAAACTGATTACACGAAAAGAAGCTGCCAAGATTTTGGGGATTAGTATTGCCACGCTGGATGCAGCCAGACAAAACGGCTTGATTTCCTACGTCCAGTATGTTCCAAATGGGTGCGTGTATTTTACAGATGCAGCGCTTCAGGAATATGTTGCCAAATGCACAAAGAGGGCAAAACCTGCCGATAATAACTTGACATACCGCAAGCAGCACCGTCCCAAAAAGAAATAGCTTGCTCATCCTCACAAATTCGGCAGCTGATACCAACGTTTAGGGAGGTGAAAGAATGGCAAGAAAGAAAAAAGAGATACCCAAGTATGGCACTGTGGTGCTAAAGGGGGTCGAATACTACAGAACACGAATTGAAGATGCCGATGGCAGGCGAGTCGCCCTTTACGCAAGGACTCCGGAAGAACTTCTTGAAAAAGTGGAAGAAGCACAGCGCCAAATTGAAGATGCAGTTTTCCGTAGGACAACACCGACTGTGGCCGAATATTGTGAGCGTTGGCTCACCATGCAATCTGCAAGAATACGGCCAACAACCCTTATAGACTATACTTCAAAGGTCAAAAACTATATCATTGAACCGCTGGGCCATAAATATATGGCAGAAGTCTCTTCAGATGATATCAAGCTTGCGATGGTGAATGTCTCCTCAAAATCATGCTCAGTATATCGCTCGGTTCAGATGCTGTATAAGTGCATTTTCTATTCTGCAGTCGAAAGCAAAATCATCGATTCCTGCCCCTGTGAAAATCTTTCCTCCAAAGGAGGAAAGCCGCAGAATGAACGAGAGGCACTTACAGACGAACAGGTTGACAAACTTCTCGTTGCCATCAAGGGGCTTCCTCCGTATGTGTTTGTAATGATTGGTCTGTATGCTGGCTTGCGACGGGAAGAAATCTTGGCGTTAAAATGGGACTGTGTGTTTCTTGATGCCGAAGCACCATACCTTTCCGTACAAAGAGCATGGCATTCGGAACATAATCGGCCCGTTATATCGTCCGATCTGAAAACAACATCTGCAAGGCGGGACATTCCGCTACCTTCAGTTCTAACGGAGTGCCTACGGGAAGCAAAAGAGGTTGCAACTTCAGAATATGTTGTTGCCAATCGTGATGGAGATCCGCTGTCATATACGCAGTTCAAGCGAGTATGGCAGTATATCATCACAAGATCAACAAAGGAGCGTACCTATGTTCGGTATATCAATGGGCAAAAAATTCAGCGCACGGTAACGCCGAAGCTGGGAGAAAAAGCAGCGCATAATGGAAATGTGGTGTACACCCTTGATTTTCAGGTAACTCCGCATCAGTTGCGCCACACATATATCACGAATTTGATTTACTCCGGCGCAGATCCGAAAACGGTTCAGTACCTGGCGGGGCATAAGCACAGCAAAATTACGATGGACATTTATGCTAAGGTGAAGTATAATAAACCTAAAGAATTGTCCTCGGTTGTGAATAAAGCATTTGCGCCAAAAAAAGGTGCTACACCAAATAAGATGCGGAAAGGGTGAACTGATGGGTTAACCGAGGCGTGAAAACCTAAAAAACCCAGTAAAATCAACAGTTTTCGCCCGTAAGGCAGAAAGCAGTACGGTCTCAAAGCAGCTCGTCGCGCTCCGCAGTTCAGCAAGCGATAATCTACAGCTTAAAAATGCTAAAAAAGCCCGGAATACGCTATTTTCCGGGCTTTTTCTATACCCAAAATTCTGCCTGGATTGTTCGGCTTTGATGGAATTTGAACGGAAATTTATGGGTTTATAGTGGCCGAATTACTGGTGGACAATAGGAGCAAATGAAGTCCAATTTTGCCATCGACGGACGAACACATACTTGACTGATTTACATAGAGCCTTGGCTCATTCTTTGAAAACGAGAATGGGTCGAGGCTCTATTTTTTTTCGCCTGAAATCCGGCGAGACAAATTTGAGTAGGAGGTAACAGGTATGACGGATTTCAATCAGAAGACCCATGACACCGATGTGGGCAGTCATGGCGGACAGTCGAGGCAGATGATGGAGGTGTTTGAGAACCAGGAGTTTGGTTCGATCCGCGTGTTGCAGGAGGCAGGCAAGACCATCTTCTGTGCAAGCGACGTGGCGAAAGCGTTGGAGTATGTGAATCCCTACGCCGCAGTGAAACGTCATTGCAGAGGCCACCTAACGAAACGCGAGGGGGTCGTTCAGAAGGTGAATCAGTATGGAGATGCTGGAGAGCAGGTCGTTGAAATCTCCTTTATCACAGAAGGCGATGTTTACCGGCTGATCGTTCACAGCAAACTGCCATCGGCAGAACGATTTGAACACTGGGTGCTTGATCCTCCGGCAAGGCGAACGCCTTTTTCGCGCCGGAGAGTTTGTATGCGCCGCGCAGGAAAGATGCAAAGATGCTCATTCTAAATGTCCTCTTATCGTTAGACCCGTCTAACTTGCGCATACAATTATACGGTTAGGGATGGCTAACTTTTGTGCTGGAGAAAAGCCGCATCTCTGCGGCCTTCTACTTATTCAGATAACGCCCTGCAAGCGCTGTACACCAGCGCTTGGAGCACCTGTTTACCCCTTGCGGAAAACGATCAGCATCAGCCCTCGCCATGGCGCCAGCCAGAAAGACGCCGCGCGCAGGTATACGAATGCATGATACCGCGCTCCTTCCGATTTTACAACAGGTGGTGGAAAACGGCAGCGGCTGCTTGACAAACCGGAAAAGTTGTGGCACAGTATATGGAGTTAAGTGAGTCTAACTTCGCTGCGGGTCATAGATCCCTCATGAAGTGCGCCGGAAAAGGAGACAGGTTGTATATGCCGGAATCACTGGATGTTTTGAAGCTTCGCGTCTTGCTCTGCTTTCTCAATGAAGAGCCGAAAACCTGCACGGTCACGGGCCTTGCCGGTGTGCTCGGGGAGGGGAAGCAGAAGGTCAGCCGTATGCTCATGGCGCTCGAGCGCGAGGGGCTGCTCGACCGGAGCAACCCGCGCCGCCCATGCCTGACCGAGGCAGGTCGTGCACGCGCGGCCTATTATGAAGAGCGCACGAATGTCGTGCTCAACCACCTGCTCTACGAGGGGCTGGACATTGACAGCGCTCTGCACGACGCCTATGCATGGGCACTCATGAGCAGCGACGAGGGCATGGCGCTCATCCGCAGCTCGGAGCAGCGCTACCGCGCCAAGTATGAGCTGCGCCGCCAGAACGAGTTTGGCGGGGCGGAGCTCTGCCGCCGACTGGGGGACGGGGAATACTGCTTCCCGTTTCTGATCTACAGGGAGTATGTCTCCGGCGGCACGAACCTGTCCATGGCCAACGAGGCCTTCTCGCACCCGTGCACGCTCGCTGTGGCGAATGGCGTCGGCGTGGTGCGCCTGCGTCCGGTGGATCTGTCCGCGCGCTCGCAGATGACCGGACGGGAGATGAACGGCCGCGTCCGCCGCCTCATGTACCTCGACGGGAGCACGTTTGCGCCGGCATATGACGACGGCAGGGCAATCTCGTTCCCCGCGCGCACGCTGCATTTTCTCAACATCGGCTCCGGCGTGGGGCAGATCCTGCACGGCAGCGTCTGTCTGCGTATGCAGTGTTCCGTCGGGACAAAGCATATGCCGGAATCCACAGCCATCTTCACCATCCTGATCTGAGGGCGGCGCCCGTGCGCGCGGAGAAGTTTTTTGTCACGCCCGCGTGACAGAAAAACGGCGGCTTCACCGCGGATTCGGCCGTTTTTTGCGGCGGAGCGGCCATTTTTGTAACGCACGCGGGACAAACGGCCGCTTGCACGAAAAATCCGAATTTGCTATAGTACAACCGCTGAAAGATCGAGGATCCGGGCCGCCGGCGCCGCGATCCGGACGCGCCGGCTGAGCAGCCGGCAGAATACCGCTTCCCGGACGGTGTCACCTTCGGGAAACCCAGCCCTGAAAAGGGCGTTTTTCTGCCGCACGAGTTAGTCTGGTCTAACGCAAATTAGCTGCAACTAACCGGAAACGCCTGTATCAGACCGCGTATTTCTGGCTGGCTGCCCGCAGATTAGACACGAATTTTCCGCATCGTGCGGAACCAAAGGAGGATATGGACGATCGTTATGGTTCTGCCTGACATCGGATGGTCGACCATGCGGTGCGCCTGACGGATTCCGGACAGGAAATTGCGGAGGCGACATACGCGCGCAACCGGTTTTTCCGCGCGATGCTCGCCTCGCTCGGCGTGGGTGAGAAGACCTCGGCGCACGATGCCTGCGAGCTGGAACATGCGGTCAGCCCGGAAAGCTTTGCCGCGCTGCAGCGGCTGCTGCCGGGAAACAAATACAAAGGAGAAGAGAATCAATGAAGTTTGATCAGATGCAGGTGCGCACCTGCCGTATTGCCGCACCCGACGGGAGGCGCTGCCGATGATGATCGACAAGCGCCTGATCGGTACGGTGCCGGAGAGCAGAAAATACATTGCCGCAAACGTGACGCTGCAGTGGTGCGGCCTCGTGGCGAATGTCGCCATGATGATGAGCGTCGCGTCGCTGCTTGCCTCACTGCTGACAGCGCCCGCCTCAAGCGCACGGCTGCTGACAACGGCGGCAGTTGCAGCTGCGGCCGTGCTCATTCGCTGTCTGTGCACGACCGGCGCCGCGCGCATGAGCGACCTGTCGTCGCGCGCGGTGAAAAAAACGCTGCGCACGCAGATCTACGAAAAGCTGCTGCGACTTGGTGCGTCTTATTCCGAGCAGGTCTCCACGGCGGAGGTCGTGCAGGTCGCAGTCGAGGGCGTGGATCAGCTCGAGACGTATTTCGGCGCTTATCTGCCGCAGTTTTTCTACGCCATGCTCGCACCGCTGACGCTCTTTGCCGTACTGTGCTTTGTCAATATGCCGGCTGCGTCTGCGCTGCTCGTGTGCGTTCCGCTGATCCCGGTCGCCATTGCGGCGGTGCAGACGTGGGCAAAAAAGCTCCTGTCGCGCTATTGGGGACAGTACACGAAGCTCGGCGATACCTTTCTGGAGAATCTGCAGGGGTTGACCACGCTGAAAATCTATCAGGCGGATGGACTGCGCAACGACGTCATGAATGAGGAAGCGGAAAAATTCCGCAAGATCACTATGAAGGTCCTGACCATGCAGCTCAATTCCGTCACGATCATGGATGTCATTGCCTATGGCGGTGCAGCGCTGGGTGTAATCCTCGCAGCGACGCAGTACCGTGCGGGGCATGTCGCGCTCTCCGGTGCGCTGCTGATCATCCTGCTGTCGGCGGACTTTTTCATTCCCATGCGGCAGCTCGGCTCGTTTTTCCACATTGCCATGAACGGCATGGCAGCAAGCGAAAAGATCTTTCGCCTGCTCGATCTGCCGGAGCCGCCGGCGCGCACGCAGGTCTGCCCGGACGGGGACATCGTCTGTCGGGGGCTGCATTTTTCCTACACTCCGGAGCGGGAGATCCTGCATGGGCTCGACCTCGCGTTCCCGGCTGGTTCGTTCACATCGATCGTCGGCGCGTCCGGCTGCGGCAAGTCCACGATCGCGTCCATCCTTATGGGGCGCAGCCGCGGCTATACCGGCGCGGTCACGGTCGGCGGTGTGCCGCTTGCGGATATTTCCGAGGACAGCCTCATGCGCCACATCACCTATGTCAGCCACCAGAGCTACCTGTTCAAGGGTACCGTGCGCGAAAATCTGCGCATGGCACGGCCGGATGCACCGGACGACGCACTCTGGGCCGTGCTGCGGCAGGTGAAGCTCGCAGCGTTTCTCGAGCAGGAGCAGGGGCTGGATACACCGCTGACCGAGCAGGGGAGCAACCTCTCCGGCGGCCAGCGTCAGCGGCTGGCACTGGCCCGCGCGCTGCTGCATGATACACCGGTGTATCTCTTCGACGAGGCCACATCGAACATTGATGTCGAGAGCGAAAACGACATCATGGCGGAGATCCATGCGCTTGCCCGGCGCAAGACTGTGATCCTCATTTCGCACAGGCTCGCGAATGTCACGGTGTCGGACACTATTTACGTTCTTGACGGCGGCGCACTCGCCGGGCAGGGCACGCATGATGCGCTGCTGCGCGCGGGCGGGGTTTACGTCCGGCTGTGGGACGCGCAGCAGGCGCTGGAAAACTACGCAAAGGAGGGCGCTGCGCTATGAAGCAGAGAAGCGGTTTTTCCGTTATGGCCCGGCTCGTCGGACTTGTCCGTCCGCTGGTAGGATATATGCTCCTTGCCATCGCAATGGGCCTGCTTGGGCATACCTGCGCGGCGCTGATCACGGTCTTTGGCGGTTATGCACTGCTGGAGCTGCTGCATTTTCCGATACCGCTGGGACTGGGGGCGCTGTTTGCGTGCGTGCTCGTATTTGCGGTGCTGCGCGGAGCTTTTCGCTATGCGGAGCAGACGTGCAACCATTTCATCGCCTTCAAGCTCCTCGCGCGCATCCGCGATCAGGTGTTCCGCGCGCTGCGCCGGCTCTGCCCGGCCAAGCTTGAGGGACGCGATAAGGGCGATCTCATTTCGGTCATCACGTCGGACATCGAGCTGCTTGAGGTGTTCTACGCGCACACGATCTCCCCGGCGGCAATCGCGCTGCTGTTCAGTGCCGGCATGAGCCTGTTTATCGTGCATTATCATTGGGCGCTTGGGCTGCTGGCGCTGGCGGCGTATGTGGCGGTCGGCGTTATTGTGCCGCTTGTCACGTCGCGCTGCAGCAAGGACACTGGCCTGCGCTGCCGCACGAAAGCGGGCGAGCTCTCGGCGTTTGTGCTCGACAGTCTGCGCGGCCTGCCGGAGACGGTACAGTACGGGCAGGGGACACAGCGGCTGGCGCAGATGAATGCGCAGACCGACGCGCTTGCGCAGGACGCCGCACGTCTCAAACGCATCTCCGGCCGCAATGCCGCAGCTGCAAACACGGTCATTTTGCTGTTTGATCTGGCGATGCTCTTTATCGCGGCGGCGCTCTGCCGCACCGGGCGAGTCGGGTTCGACGGTGTGCTCATCCCGACGCTTGCGCTCTTCTCGTCCTTCGGGCCGGTGGTCGCACTGGCGAATCTCGGCAGCACGCTTCAGAGCACGTTTGCTGCCGGAAACCGTGTGCTGGACATCCTCGACGAGACGCCTGCCGTCGCTGAAGTGACGGGGCAGCCGGACATTGCATTTACCGGCGCGGATGCACAGCACGTTACATTCTCGTATGGCGGGGAAATGGTGCTCTCCGACGTGTCGGTCACGGTGCCGGAGCATGCGATCGTCGGCATTGTTGGGCGCAGCGGCAGCGGCAAATCCACGCTGCTGAAGCTGCTCATGCGCTTCTGGGTCGTGCAGCAGGGAAGTGTGCATATTTCAGATACGGACATTTCGGCCGTCAACACGGCGAATCTGCGCGCGCTCGAGAGCTTTGTCACACAGGATACGCACCTGTTCCACGACAGCATTCGCAGCAATCTGCGCATTGCGCGCCCCGACGCGACCGATGCTGAGATTGAGGCGGCCTGCCGCAAGGCGGCAGTGCATGATTTTATCTGCACGCTGCCGCAGGGGTATGATACCCCGGTCGGCGAGTTGGGGGACACGCTCTCCGGCGGCGAACGGCAGCGGCTGGGGTTAGCACGTGCGTTTTTGCACGACGCGCCCTTCCTGCTGCTCGACGAGCCGACGAGCAATCTCGACAGTCTCAACGAGGCGGTCATCCTGCGTGCCCTGCGCGAAGAGCGCGCGGGCAGGACGGTCGTGCTCGTGTCACACCGCGCATCGACGATGCGCATCGCCGACACGGTCTATTCGGTCGAAAACGGCCGCATGAGCTGATTCCAAGGAGGTACGAATTGAAACTCAAACAACTGATTTTTCTTATCATCGGCTGCCTGAGTCTTGCGCTCGGCTGCGTGGGCATCGTGCTGCCGATCTTACCGACGGTTCCGTTTTTTCTCGTGACGGTGTTCTGCTTCGCCAACTCATCGCAGCGGCTGCACGACTGGTTCATCAGTACGCAGATGTACAAAAAGCACCTTGACTCCTTCGTGAAGAAAAAAGGCATGACGGTGCGCACCAAGGCCGGCATCCTCTTGCCGGTAACGCTGCTGATGGCGGTCGGCTTTTTCCTCATGCTGCGCAAGGGACTTTTGGTGCCATGTGTGATTCTTGCGGTCATCTGGGCATGTCATGTCATTTATTTTGCCTTTGGTGTCAAGACGATCACAGAGGCAGAGGCGGTCGCACTGCGCGCCGACGCGCAGCCGCCGCAGGCATGACCGCGCTGAGGCGAATTGGGAAACAAACGCCAGGCAATGAGTGCTCATTTTG